>OMGQ01000100.1_pt1 | contig 125924 bp, 114 predicted proteins | sample 1646071 | NCBI WGS metagenome assembly OMGQ01 (sample SAMN05578585, study PRJEB25193) | human gut metagenome | biome: Human Microbiome; feature: human-associated habitat; material: feces | host: Homo sapiens | place: USA:Birmingham
CTGATTACGTTTATAAACAAAAAAAGTGTCTAGATAAATCAGGAAAAGACAGTTTCTACAGCATGAAACTAAAGTTTCTCCTAGAGGAAACAAAAGTTTCTTTAGGAAGAAACAAAAGTTTTATTAGGGGAAAACTTTTGTTTTTCTATAGGAAAAACTGTAAGCATAAGTTATTCAACTTCTTAAATAATATATTAGACATGAAAATAACCAAGCAAACAGCCTATCGACATACCGTCGCACAACGGGCGATGCGTATGGAGGAGATCGTGGCATGGGTAAAGGATGAGCGGACGAGGGATAAGCTTGCGCTCTTTCGAGAGAAATTAAGGCGGGCTTATCCCGACAAACGGTATCCGTTTACCCGGAAATTACCTCAGTTGCTCTTTGCCGGAACTTTTCGAAAAGGCGAGTTGAAGGAGTATAATGGCTGGATTTTGCTGGAGATCAATCGATTGAAGAGCATAGAAGAGGCTTTGTCCTTGAAACAAAAAATAGTGGAATATCCGCAGACACTGTTCGCTATGATCGGCTCTAGCGGACGGAGCGTGAAGTTCGTGGTGGCTTATACCTATCCCGACGGGTCGCTTCCCCGTTCGTGTACGGATGCCGAGGTTTTTCATGCGCACGCTTACCGACATGCGCTCAAGACGTATGAGCCTCGCCTTTCTTATCCCATCGAGCTGAAACGTCCGGTGCTGGAGATGGGCTGTCGCCTCAGTTATGATGCCGATGTGTATTACAATCCGGACGCCCTTTCCATTCATCTGGAGCAGCCTGTGGCTATGCCCGACGAAAGCGCCTACCAGGAACGGTTCGAAAAACGGGTGCCGGTACCGGTAGAGAGTGCCGGGCAGACGCTTTATGACCAATACCGTTACGTTGCCATCCAATATGAATTCGCTTTGCAGCGGGCTTTGGAGGAACATGGAAGTTTGAGCATAAAGGTGGATTTCAAACCTTTGTTGGTCACTCTAGGAAGACTTTGTTTCGCGGCTGGGGTAGAAGAGGAGGATTGTGTGAAGTGGACGATGCTTTATTTGGGGAATCTGATCTCGGAAGTGGAGATCCGGGAGACCTCGAGGCAGTCTTACCGCTTAGCCTCCGATTCTGATTTTGGCAGTACGTCCCTTTACAAGCCGGAGCAGCTACAGAGCTTGAAAATGGAGGAGTTTATGAACCGCCGTTACGATTTCCGGTACAATCTGATGGCCGGCGGACCGGAGTATCGGGAGAAAAACACGTTCTGTTTTGACTATCGCCCCGTGACGGATCGTGTGCTGAACAGTATCGCCTTGAATGCCCAGAAAGAAGGATTGCAGCTATGGGACAGGGATGTACGGCGTTTTGTCTTTTCAGATCGCATCCCGGACTATGCGCCTATCGAGGACTATTTGACCCGCTTGCCCGTGTGGGACGGCAAGGATCGCATCCGTCCGCTGGCCGCACGCATCCCTTGCGACAACGTACGGTGGGAACAGTTGTTTTACACTTGGTTCCTGTCGATGGTAGCGCACTGGCAGGGACGTGACAAACAGCATGGCAACAGCCTTTCCCCGCTCTTGGTGGGCGGGCAGGGATGCGGGAAGTCCACGTTCTGCTTCAACCTGTTGCCACCGGACTTGAATACGTATTACACGGACAGCATCGATTTCAGCAAGAAGCGGGATGCCGAGCTGTATCTTACTCGTTTCGGATTGATCAATATTGATGAGTTCGACCAAGTGAGCGCGAGGCATCAAGGCTTCTTGAAGCATCTGTTGCAGAAGCCGGTCGTAAATGTGCGCAAGCCTCATGCTACGCAGGTGGAATCGGTGAAACGTTACGCTTCCTTTATCGCTACGAGCAACCATACGGATTTGCTGGGCGATCCTTCCGGCAGCCGCCGTTTCATTTGTATCGAGGTGAAAGGGATGATAGACAATGCCCAGCCTATCGATTATCTCCAGCTCTATGCGCAAGCGGTTGCCGCCTTGAATAATAACGAGCGTTATTGGCTGACGCATGAGGAAGAGGTCTCGCAGATGCAAGCGAACGAGGCGTTTCAACAACGTCCTTTGTTCGAGGATCTGTTTTTTCAATATTATCGTCCCGCTTCGCATAAGGAGGAAGGTTTGAAGATCTCTGCCGGAGAGATCTACCTATCGCTGCAAAAAAAGAGCGGCGTAAAACTTCCGATGAGCAATGTCTCCGTCTTTGGCCGCTTCTTGAAAAAGATAGGGCTTAAGACGCAGTTAGCGAGTAGGGGACGGTTGTATTTAGTGGTTGAAAAGTAGTAAATGGTGGTAGATGTAAGTTGTTGGTGGTAGATGTTTTATTATCTACCACCATTAGATAAGTGATTTATAGCTAGGGACTTTTAAGGGTAATGGTAGATGTGGTAGATGATTTCGTATTATTTAAATTCATACACATCTTATGGGATACATCCCCGGCTTTTAGCTATAAACCGCGATAATAATTTATCCCACTTCTGGATCTTCCCAAACACCTGTTTTGTTCATTCGATAGCTTCTCTCTATCTTTTGGGAAGAGTCTGCCTCCAGCGCATAGAGTATTTCACGACAGAACTCCAGAGTTGCAAATCCGTTGGCGGTAATAATGTTTCCGGCTCTGACAGCCGGTTCATCCATATAAAGATTTTCACCTGTATAATTAACCCCCGCAAATTGTTTGAGGTAATCCAATCCGTTGCTGGTATGATTTACATGGTTCAAGAAACCGTGTATACCAAGAAAAACGGAGGCGTTACAAATACCGGCCACCAGCCTCTTCTTCTCGATGGCCTCTTTTACCAGAGGAACAATGGCTTCGGCTTCCGGGGTGAACCAGCTCATGCCACCTATTAATACGATCCCTGCATAATCGGCCGGAATGTCATTGATTCCATAGTCGGGGAGCACCTTGAATCCTCCGATAGATACAACCGGCTCTTTCCTGACAGATACGGTTTTAACTATATATTTGCTTTCACTTCCGGGTTCAACACCTGCATTGAGGTTTGGAGCGATATAAGCCCCTTCCCAATCGGCAAAGTCTTTTAACAAGACGAATAGAATTTCTTTTTTCATTATTTATTGTATTTATCGAAGTTATACTTCTTTCTAATCTCGTTTTGCTCGTCAGGCGAAAGAGATTTGAAATATCCTTTCCAGCCTGGGCAGAAGTTTATGTGCCAACGCCAAAAGCGTCCCATTAATGACTGAGGGCTTTTATCGTATTTTTTCCTTAGGGGGCAGTTGTTGCAGTTACTTTTTTGCATGGATGTTACAGAATGCTTGTTGTTTACAAAGGTAATGCTTTTATTGGAATTGCTTTATTTCAATCTTTGTTTATTATGATAATATACCCCATCTGATATAATTGCCAATATTTATCGTAATTTTGCATTATTCGTGAAGATGGTAGTTGTTATGAGCATCCTCATTGGTTTGAATTGGCAAAGGATAAATGGGCGCAGGTTTATAAAACTACGGGAACTCCATGTAGTTGTTGGATGTGTAGAGGGGAGGAGTACGACCGCAAAGGATATAAGCAAGAGACTTTGCGTATTATCAAAGAATCAGAATATTAGATGTTTAATGAAAAGGAAGAAAAGATGTTGAAAGGTAAAACAATTCTTGATGGTTTGTAAGTGTTTAATAGAGCCGTACACCGTTATAGGCTCAAAAATCTTACAAACAATGAGTAGAAGTAGAAAGAAAACTCCTGCCAGTACCATTGCGTGCTGTAAATCACAAAAGAAAGACAAACAAATGTGCAATCGTCTTTTCCGTAGTAAGTCCAAGCAATATATTCGTGTAGGTAAGGAACCCCCTTGCAGGCTTCGTGAAGTGATGAATGTTTGGAACTTTGCCGGTGACGGTAAAGTTTACTGGGGATATGATTGGCAAGGAGTTGAGAAATTGATGAGAAAGTAATTAAACATCTTCCCCTTTGCGCTTTCGTACAGAGGGGAAGATTTGCTTAGAAAAGATAATATCTGGTTTACGGAATAAGAATACAGATGGATCAAGTGTGCTTTATCCTCTGACAGATTTCAAAGGATTGAATAGAATCAGTTCTCTCCAAAAAGCATACAAGTTCGGTAAATTTGGTGCAGTTCCTAACCTATAATCAGTAACCTTATGAGAAAAGTTCGAAAGAATACAGCAACTAGACAGGTCATTCAAAAAGTTAGCGAATAGTTAATTGGTTCTCAAGAAAATTCAGTATTTTTGCACTCACAATTGAATAAAAACAATTAGCAAATTACAATGCTGCAGAATAGAGTGAACATATTAGTAAACACATTATGTCGAAGCACAGTATGCTTTGAGCGTATGTCGTATGTTCATACTTTAGGCATTGGGTCATTCGGTAAATTCAAAAACACTTTCCAGCGAACGTTTTATAGACAGGTAGGAGTACATTAGATGCAGGTATTCCTATTAAAAAGATAAATTGAAGCCGTTGAAAAGTCCTTACTAAATTTTTCAACGGCTTTGTTTTTGCCCATTGGTGACGTTCGCATTATGCGCTCTACTCCGTCATTTCCGTCCATGGGTATTGAAAACTTCAGTTTTATTAACCAGCGCAGTGATGTGCATAAAAAAAGAAGATTATGGATTACAAATTCAACGGAAGCGGGGTGTTCTTTACATCCGATACCCACTTCAATCATACCAATATCATCCGGTTCTGTAGCAGACCATTCAAGGATGTAGAACACATGAATGAAACACTTATTGCCAACTGGAACCGTGTGGTCGGTCCGGATAATATCGTATTTCATCTTGGCGACTTCTGTCTTGGTGGCTCTGCTGAATGGACAAAGATACTCAAAAGGTTGAATGGGAAAATCTATCTCATAGCCGGTAATCATGACATGAAGAACTTGAGGCAGAATTATACAAAATATTTCGAACTGATCACGATGCAGATGTACATTGAGGTCGATAAACAGAAGATTTATCTGAATCATTGCCCGTTCCTTTGCTATAGCGGCTCATACGATGATACCTGGCAGCTTTTCGGCCATGTGCATACAAGCAGGAATAACACCGGAAAAGATAAGCCTCGCCTTCAAATGCTTTTCTCTACACAGTATGATGTGGGAGTTGACAATAACGACTTCACTCCGGTTTCATTCGCACGGGTAAAGGCAATCATAGAGAAACAGGTTGAACTATCAAAGAAATGAGAATACAATACATGAGTGATCTGCACCTATGCCCGCTTTTCAGGTAGTTGCACCTTGTCACAAAGATTTGGTGCTGAACAGTGCCTTTGCGAGTGACTATGGGGACTTGATAAGCAACAACCGGATTGATGTCTGGATATTCTTTTCTTCCCTTTTTTAGATTAAACAGACACTGTAAGGAGAGTTAGTTTACATCTATTGATAAATAGTATTTTATTTGTCAATAGATGTATACGTTGCTTACGAATAATATGATGGCATTTAATTTTAAGATTCTGTTCCAAATGGCTATGTCTATGACCGATTATTTGGCTTTGATGCGATTTTTCATATACAATAAATAAATAAAAAGTAATATTTTTACATATTATATGATGTGTTGATATGGCAAAGAATACAATGGGGACTAAATTACCTCGAAAATTAGAGCAAAAGATGTCAGTAGTGGTAGAGCAGATAAAATTGGCTCGCTTGCGTAGGAACCTAAGCGTGGCTCAGGTGGCAGAACGTGCTACCTGTTCTCCGTTGACTGTATCACGAATAGAGAAAGGTGCGCCGATAGTGGCAATCGGAATATATTTGCGTGTGTTGTATGCTTTACAGCTTGACGATGATATTCTGTGGTTGGCCAAAGAAGACAAACTAGGGAAAACATTACAGGATTTGATTTTGAAGACAAGGAAAAGAGCCTCGAAAAAGGGATAAAACTCACTTTTTCCTGCATATAAGTCGATAATGACTCTATCAGGATAAAAAATACAGCTTAAAATTTTGTATTATGCTACAGAAACATTATGTTTGTAATGCATAATAAATAAGGTATATGAAATTCGTTGATAGAATAGATGAAGCAGCACGACTGAAGGATGCTCTTGTGAGGGAGAAGTCCTCGTTAGTCGTGATGTACGGTCGTAGACGACTGGGTAAATCAACGCTTATTAAAAGGGTGTTGTCGGACAATGATGTTTATTTTCTCGCTGATCGTTCTGAAGGGCAACATCAGAGAGCATTGCTTGCAAAAGTAATAGCACAAGTGTTTCCAGATTTCGACAAACTGACATATCCAGATTGGGAATCTATGTTTCGTGCAGTCAATTATCGAACAGACAAGCATTTTACTTTATGCTTGGATGAGTTTCCGTATCTTGTAGAGCAATCTTCTGAATTGCCATCTGTGCTGCAAAAGCTGGTTGATGAAAAGCAGTTGAAGTATAATCTTGTGCTTTGTGGTTCATCGCAGAATATGATGTATGGGTTGTTTCTTGATTCTACTGCACCTCTCTATGGCCGTGCTGATGAGATCATGAAACTTGCACCGATACGTTTGCCATATATTCAAGAGGCTTTGAGCTTTGATGCGATGAATACCATTGAAGAATATGCTGTTTGGGGAGGTGTGCCGCGTTATTGGGAACTAAGGGAAAACCAAAATTCACTTAATGATGCCTTGTGGCACAATATCCTTTCTGTAAATGGAACTCTTTACGAAGAACCTATAAAACTTTTTCAGGACGATGTAAAGGATATTGTTAAGACTTCGACGATAATGTCTTATATCGGTACTGGCGCAAACCGGCTTTCTGAGATTGCCGCAAGATGCAATGAGCCTGCAACCAACCTATCGCGTCCATTGAAGAAACTCATTGATCTCGGATTTTTGGAGAAAGATGTTCCGTTCGGGATTGATGAAAAGAATGCGAAAAAGAGTCTTTACAAGATAGCCGATCCGTTTATGGCATTTTATTATCAGTTTGTCGTTCCTAATCGTTCATTCATAGAGCTTGGTCGTCGTTTGCCAATAGAACAGGCTTTGACTGCTCATTTCTCGGAGTATGTGAGTATGCAATGGGAAAAATTATGTAGGGATGCTGTGACAGGAAATCTTGTCAATAGAGTGGTTTATGGCAAGGCAAAACGCTGGTGGGGTTCTGTTCTCAATGAGGATAAGAAACCTGAACAGGTCGAATTCGATGTAATGGCTGAATCGCTTGATAAAAAGTATCTGCTGGTTGGCGAATGTAAATGGACAACACAAGAGAATGGCAAACAACTGACAGCTGAACTTCTCCGCAAAGCTAATCTGTTACCATTTGCCAAGAATTACACCATCGTTCCAATGCTGTTCCTTAAGAACGCTCCGAAAGATGATGCTGGGAATGCAATGCTTCCTGAAAATGTTGTCGAGTTAATGAAATAGAGGGGTAATCACTATTTGATAGAGTTATTAGATGGCAAAAAAAATGATAAATAAAGAACTTACTCTGTTCCCGTTTGTTTCTCGGATTGGCATAGACATAGATACCAAGCGATTCATGACGAATAACTTTCATTGTCTCTTTGTCTCGATACCTAGGATAATAATCTAGATAGAAAGACATCATCCTGCCTTTTAGCGGACGTGTCCTTAATGTCACGGTCTTACATTCATGCATAATGTTATATTTTTATGGTTATTATTAATTCGTTGGCGAAACTCTGTAATGTAATCATGCAGATTACCCACAGCAGAGATTAATTTTTGAATAATTAATGGATAGCGACAAATTAGATTATTTGTGAACACCCATAACCCTGTCAAACTCTACTTTTAGGAATCGGACGAACCGTCCGTTCTTCTCGCAGTTGATCTGATGGAATTGCAGAATGCCGTAAACAGAGTCACGGGAGAGTTTGAATTTTTCCATAGCCTCCTTGACGGTACAGTATTCCGCTTTGCTTTCCTGTTCCGATGTTTTAGATAGGTCGAAATGGAGCTTGGAATAATAGATTTGTCCGTGTTCTTTCTTGGATGGGATATTGTTCCGATACACCTGCGAACGGATGGCGACGCATGTCATGCCGTACTTCCCCTGAATATCTTCCGGTGTGTACCATTCGGTCAGGTCGGAATCCACCTCGTATTTGGCAAAGGCAGCATCGATATGTTTTTTGCTATAATAGTTGAACTGGCGGATTCGTACCTTCGGAACTTTGTGCTGCCGTGTATAAGTCCACACCCATTTGGCGTTGACCTTATATTTCTCTGCAATTTCTTCAGCAGTGTAATACTCGGTGATGTCGAAGTCCTCTTCAGGCATGATGCGCTCATATGGTTTGGTTTTCATCATTAGTTCGATGTCGGCACGACGAATGAGCGACTTCTTACCACTGATGCGTGAAGCCCGAAGTTTGGATTCCTTTACCAATTTATATATATATTGTCTGGTTACGCCCATCAACTTTGCTGCTTGGGCAAAAGAGAAGAAATCCTGTCCCTCGGCGGCTTGCCGAGGTTGTAGCAACTCTTGCAAGCGTTTCAACTGCCGCTTGCGTTCCCGGATGCATTCTTTGTAGCCAAGATTGGAGCACTGATGACTACAATAGCAAGTTGTTGTCTTTTGAGCTATAAATGGCTTTCCACACCATTGGCAAATCTTTCTTACTTCCATATTTTCCTCGTTTACATTGGCGGTAATTTCGCCTTATTTCTCCCGATTTTTGTCAACACACGTCAACTAATGCGTTACTGTGACATTCGGGCTAACCGTGAATTTCCGTCGCGATAGAAATATGATAGAAAAATATGGATAAAAACCGTTACTTCCAAATACGGATCGGAAAGTGTTAAAATATAAAAGTCGCTGTAATACAGATACTTTGTTCTAAATGATTATAGTTGGTTACGGCTATTTCCAAGCCATCATTTCCCGATGCAAGATTTGAAAATTTTATAGCTATATTACTGTGTAATAAACTGTTATTGCGTAAATGTGCTTTCTTGAGCAACAAACCAGCAACAAAAAAATGTGCCTATTTTAAGTAATCTCTACAAAGTTATTTTCTAGCTACCCAAATTGTTACTATTACAGACAGAATAGCGACTAATACAGATGCAATAGTTGCTGCGAGCATTAATTTCGACATTCTATCTGCCTTTTTGTTTAGTTGGTAGGTTTGATAGTTGAAAAATGATGAGGTTGCTAATGTTTGGAATGTGTGTTCTTGATATGCTTTTATGCCATCATCTGTAATCTTAAAATTAGGAGCATATTTATTATCTGTTTCGATGGCTTCAACTAATCCTAATCTAATCATTTTTGAAATAACAAGATTTATTCGGGCTACGGATATATCCCAGATGAATCCTTTGGGAACATAGTTAACAATGGTTTCATTAAGTTCTTTAAATGAAATCTCATTCTTAAAGAAAAAAGCCTCCAATATAGCAGACATGATAAAATGTTCTTGATAAAAACGCTCTGATAATGTGCTTGCAGTATTTTTTAGGACAGGCTCGATATTACTATATGGCTCACATGATTTTACCAATTCTTTGAACGATTCGAACAACTTTGCCATACCCTCTTTTTCTTCTTCAGTCATACTTTCAGGGTTATTGAATATTTCCATTAGCGTCCTTTTCTTTGTTCCCATATAGCGTGTTTTGATAAAATTATGCTTTTAGTTTTATATAAAATTTGTTGCTCTTGTTGCTCAAATATTTCCGAGCAACAAAATAGCAACAAAAATGGAGTTATATATTATTGTTTAATGTTGTTAATGTGCTGATTAAAAGCATTTTATTGTATACATCTTCTTTGTGGCTCTATTTGTAATAAATTGATTATCAGTGATTTGTGTATCCTATTTCCCGATGCAGCATATTTACATCACTGATTATCAGTGACCATTCATTTTAATCGGTACAACCTCTGTTTTGACAAATACACAGAATGTAGGGACAAATGCAAACCGTTGTATTTCATCGCTTTGCATATACGTGTTGTACCGCCTCTTTTCAGCCCTTTTGTGGAATGTCCGCTATCAGATTCAACGTGTTGTATGATAGGGCATTTCCGTATGGATGTTACAGAACGCTTGTTGAATACAAAAGTAGTGCTTTTCTTGGAATTTCTGCGGTTTGCGGGATGTTTTTTCTTTTCCAGAAGGTGCTTAACTGTAGAAAATCGGTTATAGAAGCAGAGAACTTTTGTGGAATTTATGTTTGATTCGCTTGAAAAAGTGTAAGGGAATGGGTGATATTCGTTGGAAAAAGTGTAATAGGTCTGATTCATTCGCTTGGAAAAGTGTAAAACTATATGCGTTGTACTTGTTTTTAGCCTTAATATTAACGCTTCAATCCTCCTTGAATTATACCCATACTGATATAATATCGAATATTTGTGTTAACTTTGTACCCGAAAAGGTATAAAGTAGATGCTATGAATAATCTTTCTACTACGGTCAAAATGTTGCGAAAGCAATATAATCTGACGCAAGAAGAACTCTCGTTGAAGTCGGGTGTGGGATTGCGCTTTGTGCGAGACCTTGAACAAGGAAAGGAAACGCTACGTCTCGATAAGGTGAATCAGCTCCTTGACTTTTTCAATTATGAAATGGTTGCCACTCAAAAAAGCAGTAATCCATGAGACAAGCTGAATTAAAGGAAAAGTATGGCGAATTGTTGAAGGAACGGCTTGCGAGGCTTTCATAAAGACTATAAAACGGTAAAAATACACAATGCTATGGATATATTAAATCTCACCCCAATAACATCATTGTTCATCCTAACTTTAATAGAAAGAGACGATGGACAAAAGAAACAAATTGTGGAGACGCCAACAAATGGCTCGTGTGTTTAAGGCTCGTATGATTCTGTATGCCGCTTATGGTCATTGCATCATTCGTGAGGATGGAAGCTATTATGAACATCCTCATTGGTTTGAATTGGCAAAAGAAAAATGGGCGCAAGTTTACAAGACTACGGGGACTCCGTGTAGTTGTTGGATATGCAGAGGATTTGAATATGACCGCAAGGAGTATAAGAAAGAAACTTTGCGTGTTATTCGGGAATCAATGGAGTAATTTAAAGGGGTAGGAACTAAATCTGTGCATTATGTGCATAGGTTCAGTTCCTTACTTTTCGTGTAGGATTAAGAACCACTACCGATATTCAGAATAAATATCTTGCAATGTATCATAAAATCCCCAACCACAATCCGATACGCTATCAATAAGCTTTTCAATCCGTTCGTAATAACTGGCTAACAATCCGTTGAGAAAGATAAAGCGCATAGCTTTGTCGAAATTTCCCTCCAGTGTTGTATAGAACTGTTCCCACATATCGCCAAATTCAAGTGTGTATTCGCATCCTTGTTCGATATAGAACAACATTAAATCGGCAACAAAGGTCGGCTCCGGTTTTAGCTTTTGAAAATCGGAAATGACTTTTCTACATTTGGCAAATGACGGCTTTTCGGAAAATCCACGAGTTGGGAAGAATTCGTTTCGGATAGCTTTTTTGCTCTTTTCCAATTCTGCATTGCAATCTGGGGCAAGATAAAACTCCAGATAATCTTTTGCCTCTTTACGTGCATTATATAGTTCAAGAACAATATCAGTTATCTGTTCTTTTGTAAGTGACAACAGGCGTTTTTTTAGCTTTGCTTTTGACATAAATTGATTTTCAGTTGATTGTGTATTTACATTTCTGCTAATTACCAAACAATCCTTTCTCTTTCCATGTCTTGATTTCTTTATCAAAATCCGAAAGAAACTCCTTATCTTGAATCAAGCGAAATTTATCATATTCAGCGTATGCCTTTTCTTTCGCTTGTTCGGTGGAAATGGTGTCAGCCTCATTATATTTATCATACTCATATAGAGTCAAGAAATCATCCAATTGCTTTTTCCAATCTGCCATAGTGGAGATGATTTGCCGTTCGGCACGAAGTTCGGCCAAATCAAGGAAAGCAGTTGATAGACGATTGAAAACTGAGACTTCTTTGTCTGATAGGTAATTTGGGGCGATAATTGTATCCGACTTTTGGACTCTGCCGTTAGGAGCGTTTTTCCACGTGGTAAGTCCCATGTGGAGCTTTTGAGCATCTGCTCTTGAATAGATGATTTCGGTTGCTGTTTGATGGGAAGTAGCCCAATACATCATATCTTGCACCATCTTGAAGAATTGCAGGGTGGTCTCAGCTTTGGGATCATAATCGGCACTACATTCGGAATAAACATCGGTGATTTTCTGATAATACCGACGTTCTGAAGATCGTATCTCTCGGATGCGTTCTAATAGGTCGTCAAAATAATCTTTGCCAAAATGTTTGCCCTGTTTCAAGCGTTCATCATCCAATACAAATCCTTTTATGATCATTTCTTTTAGAACCGATGTGGCCCACATCCGAAATTGGCTCGCTTGATAACTGCCCATACGAAACCCAACGGCAATAACCGTATCCAAATTGTAGAACAATGTATCATCGTTCTTGCCATTAAGTTCAGTTGTTCGAATTTTTCGAATAACTGAACTCTCGTCCAATTCTCCGCTTTTGAATATCTCTTTCAGATGTTTGTTGATCGTATTCGTTTCAACACCAAACAAATCGGCCATTCGCTTTTGCGACATCCAAAATGTTTCATTATTGAAGATGACCTCTATACGACTTTCTCCTTGTTTTGTCTTATATAGCAATATATTGGAAAATAGACTATTGTCTATTAATTCAGGAGTTGATATTTCTTGTTTGAAATATTCTCTTGCCATTTGCACTTGCGGCTTCTTGCTATCGGCATTTTCTGCAATCATCAAACAAGCGATTCGTGATAGATGTATATTCTCAACCTTACGAAAGGAACCGGAATTCAGTTTGACCATCTCAAACGTAGGGTTAAAATGCTCGGTAGTGTTACAACCTTTCTTATTGACAATAGCGATAGTTTTGTTTAGAATACGATTGAATTTTTGGTATGTGCTATAGCCTAATGCGGTGCACAACTCACGAGAAGTCCAATACTCTAAACCTTTTGCGTCTCGCTTTTTAATCCGTTCAAAGTCTGATTGAATTGGGGATATATTGTTCTCGTCTATCATCATTTCGGATTGTTGGAGTTATACACCGCCAAACCTTTAATTGTCAATAGGTATTTCTGACGAGGATGACGGGGCTTGTCTGGGTAGAGCATAGAAACAAATCCCTCTTTCATGGCAGGATTCAGTGAATATTCCATAAAATTCTCACGGTTCTTTAATCCTACGGAAGCCATTATCTCTTTGACAGATAATCTATTGTTGGCAATAGCCTTTATTAAGCGGATAATATTCTCATTATCTATCTGTAATGGATTATCTGAGCTTGTCGGGGTACTTGTCGGGGTACTTGCCGGGGTGGAAATGGCTATATTTTCGGGCGCATTGACTACCATGAAACGATTCCTCAACTCATTGCTTTCTCCTATCAATAGGTTTCGGAAGAATCGTTCCAAATACACAGACTCTCTTTTGATGCCTTTTTGTATATTTTGATAATTGGCTCTAACCAAAGCATTACGGAAATACCAAGAATGATTGGCAAAAAGGTCATTCTCGACATTGAATCCCATTGAGCGTAAATACTGGATGGTGAACACTGCTGTAGTTCGGGTATTACCTTCTCCAAACGGATGAATCTGCCACAACCCGGATACGAATTGGGTAATATGAGTGACAATTTGGTCTATATCTAATCCTGTATAATCAAACGCCTTTTCTTGTTCAAGATCATACTCTATGGCTCTGTGAATGTCGGGAGCAGATACATAGAATACGGTATCACCACGAAGCACCCACTCTTTTTTTGTGATATTGTAATCTCTGATTTGTCCGGCAAACTTGAATACTCCATCAAATATCCGCCGATGAATGGCGGTCAATCCAGCGACGGTAAAAGCAAATGAACGCTCATTCAATAGCTTGGTTATATTGGCGGAAACTTTATCCGCTTCCTCTGTTTCGTTATCCTTTTCAGTACGAATATCTTTTGAATCGTAGTAACTTTTGATAAGTTGCTGTACTTCATCAATAGTTATATCCCCCTCAATATGCTTGCGAGCAGTTTCAATAAGATAATCCGAGGGCTTCAAACCATCTACTGCTTGTAGGCCTATTGCTGTTTGCCACGCATAGCCTTTTTCACGCTTTTGCGGCTCGCCTTGTTGGATGTATTCGTCGAAGTTTAGCATTTCAATTTTCTCTTAATATGAAAACATGGTGTAAACTATATAGTTTGAATAACAGCTTGTTTTAATGAGCATAATCTATTTATATCGCATTTTTCAACTAAATTAAACTTCCATGCTTCATTTGGCAGACGAACATTACAATTAAGTCGTTTATCAATATGATATTTCATAAATGGAATTAGAAAGTTCTTTCCAGATACTATTGTTAATAGCGTCTCTACGTTATATGGAAATTTAGATTTTCTTTGATTAAGTAGTTCTTCCTGCTTAATTTCCGAGATTCCTTCTGAGATTAATGCTCTTTTAATCTCACTAATCTTTTTGTTGATTTTAGTAATGTCAATTTGTTTAGTACTTTTGTCCATATAGGCATCGATATTCATGATGCAAAATTGCCCTAAGCATTCCATTTGAATGGAATAATAGAAGAATAGATTTATTAGAGGTTCTGCTATTTCTGCTAAAATTGCAGGAATCTGTAGTGACAATTTTACATTTTCGTATGAGTCTCTTGCATGAAGCATATATGCTACATAGCATATTGCCTCTTCGCAAATCATAAAATTCTCAATACAATATGCATCTAATACAAATAAGTTGGGAATGCACTCCTTTTCTTTATATTGTAGATAAATATCCCCATCAACTATATATATTTTTTTTCTTCTATTATCGGTATCGTCTTGACAACATTGAATTACAGTTCTTCGACAACCTAATGGATGAATATCGTTGATAATAATATCTGTATCAGATAATAATCTTTTGAGAAGTTTTACATAGAATTCTTTGTCTTTCTCGCAATCTTCGGTATAAATATCAATAGTATTTCTGTATTCAGTAAAAACTGTTGCTGCTTGACGTACTTCTGTTGAATATTCTAACATCATACTTAAATAGATAAATCTTCACATAAATATTTTCTTTCAGGTTTTGCCAATATAGCAGGGGCATGGGTTGCAAGGATAAATTGAGTGTCCGGACTTGCTTTTAACAATGCATCGACAAAAATCTCCTGCCAACTAATATGTAAAGACAATTCAGGTTCATCAATAATAAATACAGAGCCTCTTTTGTTTATTCTGTAAAAAGCCAAATGAGCCATCATTATGACAAGTTGTTTTTCTCCAGAAGATAATTCATAAATAGAATTTATTTTGGTTCGTCCATCCTCGATAATTTTAATTTTAATAGTACCTTGACCATCAATTAAAATTTCTTTATGGCCTTCCGTAAAGAATAAGTTGACTCCTTCTGTAAATCGTATAATTGGCTCTTTTAATTTCATTATGTTTTCTGCATATTGATTCCAATATGATGTGATATTATCTATTTTTTCTAATTGAGCACTATTTATCATCCACTTAAGTAATGCTTCATAGTATTCATTTGATACTTTTCCTTTATCTGTTGCAGCCGTTTCTGATAATGTGCGTAATATTGTTGATAATTGTTCAAATAGAGTATCTAATTGTTCAGAAATATCTTTTATGTCTAATTCGGAAATAGCCATTGTTAACTTCTCTTTTCTAGATGGCAACTTCGCAAGTTCATCTTTGTAGTTAGTTGAAACAATAGGTGTTTCTTGATATATTTTAAAGGAGTCTTTTATAACTTTTTTTCTAAAATCATCGGAGTATAAACTTTGCCTTTTGGCGTTTTGTCGAATATTTTCGTATACCATATCTTGGATGTCGCTTAAAGCTTCATCAACAGAGTCAAATAAAAGGTCAATATTTTGCCATTTTCTTCTTGGGTAATAAGCCTCTCGCTCAATATAAATTCTACTTTTTTCTGTAATTCTTCTGTTTAGTCCTAAAAATAAAGGGGTTTTGATGTTTTTTATTTGATTCACAATCTCTAATTCTTCAAATTCTATTATAAGCCGATTTAACCGTTCAAAATCAATAGATTCTCTCCGATTATAATATCGTTTATCAATATATGGATTTATTATTAATATTTCATTTGAAATTTTTTTGTTTGAGGAAATATCGTCGTATTCTAAAAACATTCGATTCTCCTTTTTAGAGGCACTGATTGTAAATGTTTTACTATCAGATAACCGTTCGCATTCCAAATGGATTTCAGTAAATTCAATCTCAGCTAAATCAATGTAAGATGGAGATAATAATCCTGATAGAAGTTTTAGTAAGGTTGTCTTTCCTGAACCATTTATTCCAATGAGAAAAGTGATGCTTTTTCTAAATGTAACATTTAGGTTCATATAGCCTCTAATGTTTTTACCGATAAAATGTTTTAGTCTCATATTTTTATTTGTTTATTATTAGTGCATACTACAAATTTTCATCGCAAATCCATTATTATAGCTGGAGAGAATGTAGGTAGTTTTGCATATTCGACAACAAATATACAAAAACAATTCAAGTTATCGAATATAATTCACTATATTTGCGCTATAAAATCATATCAAAGAATGAAACTGAATAGAATAAAGGCTGTCTTATCCGAAAAAGGTATTTCTCAAACGTGGTTAGCTAAACAGCTCGACAAGAGTTTTAGCATGGTAAATGCCTATGCTTGTAATCGGATTCAGCCTAATTTGGAGACCTTGCAAGAAATAGCGGAGATATTACAAGTCGATTTGAAAGATTTGATAACCGATAAAAAGGAAAGGTTACAATAGTATTTAATTGGGTTGGAAGGCTCTGGATCCTTTTGCAACTTGTTGCAGATGTGCCTATGAACTTCCGATAATATACAATATCAAGAACATGACTCCTGAAGAAAAAGCAAGAAAAAAGATAGACCAGTGGTTTGCTGATGCAGGTTGGGAAGTAGTCGATAGGGATGATTATGAACCAACTTGTACGGCTGTAGCCATAAGAGAAGGCTTGTTGAAAGGAAATCTTGAAGCAGATTATTTCCTTTTTATTAATGGGAAAGCAGTGGGTGTGCTTGAAGCTAAACGTGAAGAAACGGATGCTTTTGCTTCAAAAGTATGCGAGCAAGCCGCCTTATACGCAAGAAGTGTTCCGAATATCTATCAGACATACCAAAAGCCATTGCCTTTTATTTTTACATCGAATGGCAAGGAACTATATTTTTGTGATTTCCGTGAACCGGATTCTTATTTCAAGCCAATAATGGCTATCCCTACGCCACATGAATTGGTCAAGAAATTGGGGATTGAGGATACATTTGCCGGACTTCCGACATTGAAAAGGAAGGGGCTTCGTGATTGCCAGTATGAAGCAGTGACAGAACTTGAAAAGAGTTTCCGTGCCGGGCAAAACCGGGCGTTGATGGTTCTTGCCACCGGTGCGGGTAAAACATATACGGCTTGTCTTGCTGCCTATCGGATGCTTTCTTATACACCAATGCGTAGAGTGTTGTTTCTTGTTGACCGAAATAATCTTGGAAAACAAGCCGAGGGAGAATTTGGGACTTTCCGTCTGACAGAGAACGGGGATGCTTTCAATACTATCTTTACGGTCAATCGCCTTCGCTCGTCTTCTATCCCTTCTGATAGCAATGTGGTTATCTCTACAATACAACGTCTGTTCTCATTCTTGAAGGGAGAAGCTATAGAGGATAATGATGACGATGATGAGAGCGAACCTATAGAAGAAGTAACTTTACCGCCCAATCCTAATTTACCGCACGATTACTTTGATATGATTATCATAGATGAGTGCCATCGCTCAATTTATGGAAACTGGCGTAAGGTATTAGAATATTTTGATACGGCAAGATTGGTTGGTTTGACTGCAACCCCGATTGAAGAAACTGAGAAATTCTTCAACTACAATATCATTGTCAACTATACCTTGGAAAAGAGTATTGTTGATGGTGTGAATGTGGATTGCAGGGTATATAGAATAAAAACGCAAGTCACGGAATCAGGAGGAGCTATATTAGAAGGCGAGAAATTCAAAGAAGAAACGAAATACACCGGAGAGGTTAAGACTAAAAGTAGTAAAGAAACAAAATTCTATACCAATAAAGAGCTTAATCGAAGTATCATCAACCCGGCACAGATAAAGTTAATCCTTTCGACTTATCGTGATGTGGTTTATACCGAATTGTTCAACGACCCACAGCGAGAACCGAATATGGATTATTTGCCCAAAACATTGATATTCGCTCTCAATGAAACTCACGCCACCAATATCGTACAGATAGCTAAAGAGGTATTCGGGCGCACAGATGACCGCTTTGTTCAGAAAATCACCTATTCGGCTGGCGACAGCAACGAACTGATACGGCAATTCCGAAATGACAAAGATTTCCGTATAGCCGTGACTTGTACGTTGGTTGCCACAGGTACAGATGTCAAACCGCTGGAAGTGGTCATGTTCATGCGCGATGTAGAATCATTGCCTCTGTATATTCAGATGAAAGGGCGCGGAGTGCGCACCATTGGTGATGAGCAATTGCGAAATGTTACGCCCAACGCATTCAGTAAAGATTGTTTCTACTTAGTGGATGCGGTAGGTGTGACGGAAAGTATGAAGACGGTGAAGCCTATAGATGGCAGTCCCACAACAAAGACTATCATTCTAAAGGAACTGTTGGAACGTATCAGCCACGGTTATATTCCTGATGAATATCTCAAACGGCTTGCAGCCACGCTTGCCCGAATATACTATAAGGCTGATGAATCGCAAAAGAAAGAATTTGCCCGTTTGTCTCATCATGACATGAAGGAGCTTTCAGCGAAAATATACGCTGTGTTGGAAAAAGGCACACTCCCTCCGTTTGTTAGTACAGACGATTCTAATAACGAGCGTAAGGGATTGGTATCCCCTCTTGCCAATCATGCCGACGCACGAAGATATTTACTCATTCTTGCTGCCGGGTTTGTCAATACGTTGATGCCCGGCGAAGATGCGCTTATCTCAAAAGGATTCTCCGTTGAAGAGGCTAAAGACACAACAGAGGCGTTTGAAGATTTTTGCAAAAAGTATTACGATGAGATAGAGGCATTGCGCATTATCCACAGCAACACGGGTGAACCGATAACTTATTCAATGTTGAAAGATTTGGAGAATAAACTTAAAATGGCAAATAACCATTTTACCCCAAAACAGATTTGGAACTCGTATGCCATTCTTTCTCCAAACAAGGTAAAGCGTTCTACTACTAAAGAAGAAAGCGATGCTTTGACAAATATCATACAATTGGTACGTTTTGCTTTCCGCCAAATTGAAAGATTGGACAGTGTCGTGGCTACTTCAAAACAGTATTTCAACTTGTGGTTGGGGCAAACCCAGCGTGAAATAACCGATAAACAACGTGAAGTTATCAGTCGTATTGTGGATTATATCGCTTCTAACGGGGCTTGTACAGTCAGAGATATTCGTGAAGATGATGCAACCCATGCAGCCCAAATGATTCGAGCGTTTGGTAATATGCAAAAAGCAGACGAAGCACTTCATTCACTTTATAAATTTGTAGTTTTAAGAAACGCAGCATAAGAAAATGGCAACAAATAATACAACAGAGCAGTCGCTCACCAAAAAAGTATGGAGTCTGGCAACAACTCTTGCCGGACAAGGTATTGGATTCACCGATTATATCACCCAGCTGACCTATCTCTTATTCTTGAAGATGGATGCAGAGAATGTAGAAATGTTCGGAGAGGAATCGGCTATCCCAACTGGTTATCAGTGGGCAGATTTGATTGTTCTTGATGGTTTGGACTTGGTGAAGCAATATGAAGGAACTCTTAAACTGCTTAGTGAGCAGGATAATCTGATAGGAACGATTTATACGAAGGCGCAGAATAAGATAGACAAGCCTGTTTATCTGAAAAAGGTTATCACCATGATTGATGAAGAGCAATGGCTCATTATGGATGGTGATGTAAAAGGGGCTATCTACGAAAGTATTCTTGAAAAGAACGGACAAGATAAGAAAAGCGGTGCTGGACAGTATTTCACACCTCGTCCACTCATTCAAGCTATGGTTGATTGCATCAATCCGCAAATGGGTGAAACTGTTTGTGACCCGGCTTGCGGTACTGGCGGATTCCTGCTTGCTGCCTATGATTATATGAAAGGACAGTCGGCAAGTAAAGAAAAACGTGATTTCTTGCGCAATAAGGCACTACATGGTGTAGATAATACCCCTCTGGTAGTAACGCTTGCTTCTATGAATCTATATTTACATGGCATTGGTACTGACCGCAGTCCTATTGTGTGTGAAGATTCTTTGGAAAAAGAGCCGTCTACCTTGGTTGATGTGATACTCGCTAATCCACCTTTTGGCACTCGACCTGCCGGTTCCGTGGACATCAACCGCCCGGATTTCTATGTGGAGACCAAAAATAACCAGTTGAACTTCCTCCAGCACATGATGCTTATGCTCAAGACTGGAGGACGTGCTGCTGTGGTACTCCCTGATAATGTCCTCTTTGAAGCCGGAGCAGGTGAAACTATTCGCAAACGCCTGTTGCAAGATTTCAATCTGCATACTATCTTGCGTTTGCCCACAGGTATTTTCTATGCGCAAGGCGTAAAAGCTAACGTGTTGTTTTTCAGTAAAGGACAACCAACTAAAGAAATATGGTTTTACGATTACCGTACTGATGTAAAGCACACCCTTGCCACCAATAAGCTGGAACGCCATCATTTGGATGATTTTGTTTCCTGCTACAATAATCGGGTAGAAATCTACGATGCCGAGAATAATCCGCAAGGGCGTTGGCGCAAATACTCAGTAGAAGATATATTGGCACGTGACAAGACAAGTCTTGACATCACTTGGATAAAACAAGGTGGTGAAGCGGACAACCGTTCACTGGCGGAACTGATGGCAGACATCAAGGATAAAAGCCAAACGATAAGTTCGGCTGTAGCTGAACTTGAAAAATTGCTCGCAAACATAAATGAAGATTGAGCGTATGGAGAACAATAAGGTAGCCATATCAATGGAGCAACAGTTTGGAGAAGTCATAGACATCATTCTCCAACATAAAGGTCGTGCATCAAGAGCTGTAAACAATGAACTGTTGTTCACGGCTTGGTATGTAGGTGGGTATGTATCAGCCAAATTAAAAAGTGAGGAATGGGGAAGCAAGGTGGTAACGCAGTTGTCCGAATATATCCGCTCTCAACGTCCAGATATTAAAGGATATAGCCGGAGAAGCATTTACAATATGGTGATGTTCTATGATGAATATTCATCGGAAACATTCTGTGCTACAGTGGAGAAGTATCTGAATCTTGAATTTGTGCGGCCAACAACTGCACAAATAGAAGCGAGCCAACCAACACAAGAAACGGCTGTAATTGTGCAGACGGCATCTGCACAATTACAGCCGACATCTGGACAAATGCCTCAGATATTAGAACTGACAACGTTGTCTAATCATATTGAGATTCTTTGCCGATGCAAAAGTACAGAAGAACGGATGTTCTATATTCTCTATGCCAATAAAGAGCATCTGTCTTTTAAGGAAATGCAGCGTTGCATCTCCAATCAAACATATACAGCTCTGTTGAGCAGCAAGGGTAATATGTCAAAAGGATTACTCAATACTTACCCCAATGCCCCTATAATGTTCAAAGACACATTGTTTGTCGATTTCCTGAACTTGCCTAAAAAGCATAGCGAATCCAAACTAAGAAATGGCTTGGTAGAACACATGAAGCAATTTATTCTTGAACTTGGCAAGGATTTCATCTTCATGGATCAAGAATACCGTCTCAATATCGGTGCATCCACATTCAAGGCTGATTTACTGTTCTTCCATCGTGGCTTACAAGCATTGGTTGCGGTAGAACTGAAAAAGACAAAATTCCATCCGCGCGACCTCGGTCAGTTGGAATTTTATTTGGAAGCACTCGATAGAGATGTAAAGCGTTCCAACGAAAACCCCTCTATTGGCATTATCCTTTGCCCAGAAGCAGATAAGGTGGTAGTGGAATATGCAATGAGCAGAAGCATGAGTCCTACGATGATAGCAGAATACAAACGCATCCTCATTCCACAAGAGCGTATGCAGCAACAGTTAAATGAGTTTTGCAACCTATTCTTAAACAAAGACTAATCGGTATGGATACAAAGAAATTACGTCAAAAGATACTTGACCTTGCCATTCGTGGCAAACTCGTTCCGCAAGACCCGAACGATGAGCCGGCATCTGTTCTCCTTGAACGAATCAAGGCTGAAAAAGAACGATTGATAAAAGAAGGGAAAATCAAGCGGAGTAAGAAGTCTGCAAAAACTTCCGATACGCCCCATTATGGGAATGTGCCGTTTGAGATACCGAGTTCGTGGGTGTGGTGCAAATTGGAGAATATTACAGTTCTTATCGAAGATTGCCCTCATACAACAGCCAAAGATGAAGGAGAGGGTTATCCTTTGGTGCGTACCCCTAATATTGGTGAAGGACAATTACTTTTAGATGGCGTGCACCGGGTTTCTAAGGAAGTTTATGACAAACGGAATATAAGAGCTGTTCCTCAAGTTAATGATATAATATATGCAAGAGAAGCACCTGCTGGAAATGCTGCTGTTATCAGAGAAAATGAGCAAGTTTGTTTGGGACAGAGAACTGTGTTAATTCGCCCAATGGATACACTTATTGATTCCGTATGGCTTACATATGCTATACTTGCCCCTTATTCGAGAAACCATCTGACAAGTAAAGCAACAGGTTCAACCGTAAGCCATGTGAATATGGCGAGTATTAGACCTTTTGACTTACCATTGCCTCCCATTTCAGAACAGCATCGTATTGTGGCAGAAATAAGAAGGTGGTTTGCTTTGATTGACCAAATAGAGCAAGGTAAATCTGACTTACAGGCCACAATCAAGCAAACCAAAAATAAAATCCTTGACCTTGCGATTCATGGTAAGCTCGTGCCACAAGACCCGAATGACGAGCCGGCAATCGAGCTGCTGAAACGCATAAATCTCGACTTCACACCTTGTGATAACGGGCATAGTAGGAAGTTGCCGCAAGGCTGGTACTCGGTAACTGTCAATGAGGTCTGTTCAATAATAGGAGGAGTTTCATATAATAAAGCCGATATTCAAGATACAGGTATAAGAGTATTAAGAGGCGGCAATATACAGGGCGGGAAAGTCATTGATTGTTTTGATGATGTCTTCATCCCCCTTTCATATCAAAATAATGACAATCAAGTACAGCATGGAGATATTATAGTTGTCGCTTCTACTGGAAGTCAAACATTGATTGGAAAAACCGGTTTTGCTGATAGGGATATTCCTAAAACACAAATCGGAGCTTTTCTTCGAATTGTGAGATCAAAACAAAAAACCTTGTCACCTTATATACGTCTTATATTCCAAACCGATGCCTACAAAGATTACATTAGGAATGTAGCAAAAGGTTCTAATATTAATAATGTTAAAAATGCTCATCTGCAAAATTATCAAATTTGTTTACCTCCATTAGAAGAGCAACAACGCATAGTTCAAAAGATAGAAGAATTATTCTCATTCCTTGATGATATTCAAACAGCCTTAGAAGTGTAAATTAATACACTTCTAAGGTCTGCGTAAGATTACCAATTTACCACCTTGTCTACAATTTTCTGTTGTTCGCTGGCTGTGCGACGGAGATAAATTCGGGTTGTTTCGATGCTTTCATGTCCCATGAGGTCGGCAAGTAAAGCAAGGTCGTTAAAGCGGTCAAGGAAGTTTTTGGCGAAACGGTGACGGAATGAATGAGGATAAACCACCTCCTTGTTCATTCCGTATTTTTCGGCAAAATGTTTGAGTTGGGAAGCTATTCCACGAGTAGTAATGCGCTGACCGAAACGGTTTAGGAAGATATAGCCGGAAGTAAGTCCTATTTCTTTGAGCCATTTCGCAGCCTCCGTGCGCAAGTTCTTCGGGATATACAAACGGCGTATCTTTCCTCCCTTGCTGTATAGGTCAAGATGCCCGATTTGTATATGTTCTGCTTTGATATGGAGTAGTTCGCTGACACGTGCCCCTGTAGCAGCCATAAACCATACGATGAAATACCACTCATCATAACCATCTGCTTTGAGCTGGGCTTTGAGAAATTTGTAATCGGCATCGCTTATTACATTTTCCAAAAAGTTCTTCTGTTGTACCTTTACGAACTTCACTTTCAGTTTCTCTTGTTTTGTAAATTCCAGATACTTATTGATACTTTGCAGCCGAAGGTTCACCGTCTGTGGCTTAAAGTTCTCCACCAAGTACCCCTTATATGCCAAGAGGTTCTTTTTGTTTACTTCCCCATAATGACTGAGGAAATACTGCACCGTCCATACATACGAGGTGACAGTGTTTTTGGCAAGATTAGTCTTTGCTAAATGATTTTTGAATTTTGTTACCATACTACATTGATTTAGAATGAATATGGTAATAATATAATGGAACGTATCGGGCATTATGCGCAGTTGCCTGATTCGTGGAGCGTAGTACCTATGCAAATGCTATGTTATTTGACCGATGGAGAAAAGCAGAACGGTATAGAAAGAATAAACCTTGATGTGAAATATTTGCGTGGAGAGCATGATGCCAAGACTTTAACTTCAGGCAAATATGTGGCAGCAAATTCTCTTTTGATTTTAGTAGATGGCGAGAACTCTGGTGAGGTTTTTAGGATTCCGATTGACGGCTACCAAGGTAGTACTTTCAAACAGTTGCTTATCAACGAAAATATGAACGAAGAATATGTACTACAAGTTATCAACTTGCATAGGAAAGTCTTGAGAGAAAGTAAGGTTGGTTCTGCCATTCCTCACTTGAATAAAAAGCTATTCAAAGCGATAGAAGTACCTATTCCGCCTTACAATGAGCAACAAAGAATTGTAGAGGCTATAAATAAGGCTTTTATGTCTTTGAACTTAATAATGGAGAGCTTATAGGCTCTCCATTATTAAGTTCAAAGTGGTAAAAATCGTTTCTATTTGGTCTATGATTCGCCTCTGTTCATAGAGTGGAGGTAAGCATATAGACATCAATAAAAATTTATCAAGAATTAAGTTGTGCAAACCCGTAGTTTGTGTTTGCATCAATCTCATAGCCCCAGTCTGATATTTTGCCAGAATACAGTAATACAAGTACTTACTTAATATGGTATCATTATACCGCATTCTTAACACCATTGTAAAATTACTGAATGAAAAAACGCCACTTTTGCCTTCATAGAGGATTGTTCTTCCAACTGGATTATTATCGCTACCACCTGATTTTTCTACAATCAAATCACCGTTCTCTAAATGACGTTTAGCAAAAGTTCTTTGTTCAACATCAATATACTCTATATTTGAATAATCTAACTTAAAGTCCTTAGTGAAATTTGCATTGCGTATAACCCCTACATTAACAAATGGTTCTTTCTTCCCTTTCCACAATCCATTGATGTTTTCGCATAAATCTTTGAGTGTAACAACGCACCATCCATCAGGCAACTGCGCATAATGCCCGTTATCACAAGGTGTGAAGTCGGGATTTATGCGTTTCAGCAGCTCGATTGCCGGCTCGTCATTCGGGTCTTGTGGCACGAGTTTGCCGTGAATGGCGAGGTCAAGTATTTTGCTTTTGGCATGTTTGATTGTAGTCTGCAAATCGGCTTTGCCTTGCTCTATTTGGTCAATCAAAGCAAACCAATGTTCAATTTCTATTGCGATTCGTTTTTGTTCTGCAAAAGGGGGCAGTGGAATTTGCCATTTTTCTATCAGTTTAAGTGTAATACGCGTAATACCAACACCTTTCATCGTTTCTCGAACAGAACTATAGCAAAGCGAACTTTGTAAATAGTACAAAAGATACTTGTTACTAATCCAGTGTGATGGTTTTATCAAGGCTACACTTGAAAGAAGACTAAATGGCTCGTCCAAGGTGTTTACTGTGGCTATCCCTGTTGTTGCACCGTCTTTTATATATAGAATGTCTCCTTTTTCAGGATTACATCTTGAATATATTTCTTGATGCACTTCCTTACTCACAAATGTAATATTATCAAGAATAACACCTGACGATTTGATATTTTTTGCTGTTACATACTTGTATTCACCTTTTGGAGTATTAATAGGTGAATTATGTGTACCATCTGTAATTTTGTTTGTGACCTCTGTAATACAACACCACACCCACGAACTCGGCACTTCAAACGGAACGTCCTGCTGATAATGGGGCGTATCGGAAATAGTCAAGGAGAGGAAAAATCCCCTCCTTAACCCTTAAAACAAGTGTTAGACATTCAAATCTTTCATTGCCAATCCATAGTTTTCTTGTCCGAACAGGTCTTGATGGATGAGCTTCAAGCCAAGTGTCTGATAATACTTGTAGTCATCACCTTCTGTACAGAGGTATTTGTAACCGTAGCGTGGCATGTATTCCTTGAAGAAATGAGCCAAGTCTTTCAGGTTTTCGGCTTGGTTCTTCTTGAAGTTGCTACGCACAATGATGATGCTCCAGTCGGGGAAGTTGCCTCTTCCATCGCTGTACTCCCAGAAGCGGATGTAGCAGTCCAAATCACGCTCACGGATGTCTACACAAAAGCCATTGGCGTTTTGCATCACGCTACAACTGTTTCTGTAGCCGAACTTCTCACACATGTAGAGATTGAAATCAAGAATCAAATCTTTCTGTTCCATAAATAATTGAATTTAAAAAGTTAATAAATAGTGAATTATAAATGAAAGCCTCGCTTGCGCTTAGCCTTTTTCTTCTTCATCAGGCGATTGAACTCAGCTTCTTCTGCGGCAGTGGTATCGTAAGATGAACTGCCATTCAACAAACCAAGTCCGATGCTTGAACCATTGTCGGAATGGGATACGCTTTGCTGTACCTCTTCATCTTTATGCGTGAATCCTTGCTTGGGGTATTCAAATGAGGAAGCACACGCATTCTGCTCCAATTGGTTGTCAATATTCAAGTAGCTGAACTCCCGACTAACTTTTGAGCCAGAGAAAGAAAAGCCGTTGTACTCAAACTTGACTCCTTGTATCTCTCTTGTAGTCCGACTGACCTTGAATTTCATATCAATGTCACGGTCGGCAAGGGCTTCTTTCAGTTCATTCCAACTTTGAGCTTTGGGCAATTCCTCTTTCAACGCCTTGTATATCTCATGCTTTGCCCGGTCGTATGGGCGTAAGCGTTCCTCCTTGATATGGTCTTTACCGTTGGCAAAGTGTAATCGGTATTTTGCCGTCAGCATCTTGCACGCCTTTTCATTTCTGCGGAAGTCGTTCTTGTCGCTAATCGTCTTACCGTCATTATCCACCCGATTGAAAACGATGTGGCAATGCGGATGCTCACGGTCAATATGCCGGGCAATGATGTATTGCGTGTTTTCGATGCCCATCAGTTTCATGTAGTCGTGGGCGATTTGCAACATCAACGCATCATCAGACTTCAAGCGCTCGCCATCTTCAGGAGAGAAGTTGAGCGAGGTGTGTCCGACAATATTCTTTACCTTGTCATTGAGCAACGCTTGTAATTCAAATTGCTCTGCCATCTGTTCGGGAGAACCATCCACCCCGACAGCTTCCAGCAATTTGGATTTCTCCTCTTTCAGGACATATCGGACACAACCACCGAACGATGTCCCTTTTGTCTGCTTACCTATCATCTTTCAGTTGTTTTATAAGTTGGTTAATACGTTGCGCCATCTCTTCGCATCTTTTGGCAACGGCAAAGAATCCGTAGGTGTTTGCCTGTTTCGCCAACTGGTTAAGATTGGTGCTTTCACCTATCAACTGACGGATGACGTGGATATGCTCTTTCGTGATTCGCTCACGTACCGTTCCGCTCTCAATGAGTGAACGGATGACTGCGCTTTGGGTCTGCTTGCTCCGTCTGCAAAGCGCACCGAGCCATGCGAATTGGTCGTAAGACAGACGGAGTGTTATCGTATGTTTCTTTTCCATTTTGAATTGCTTTTAGTGAATAATTTGTGACCATCGGGAGCCGCCTCAGATTTTTTGAGGAGCAAGTGGTCGGGAAATGTAATACACCGACATTAACTTGCTATAGTAAAAAAAGTCTCGATTTCTCTCCTTTTGCTCAAAGCCTGAATCTTCGTTTCTTAGGCGGTGAAACCTTTGATTGAGGGATGCCTTGTTGTACGCTGACGAGCTTCAAATCGAATGTCTCTATCAGTGTTTTCAAGTTTGGATTCCTCTTAATCATCTGCTGGAATATGGCTTCATCGGGGCGTACCTTCAACAGATAATCGGCAATGTCGTACCCTTCTTTCCGTTCGTTTTCTGTTGCTTTGGCTTCCAGATAATCGAACAGTTGCACATCAATTCCATAGCTTTTCATCAACCCGATTTTGCTCTGCCAATAGTCGGTCGCTCCTAAATCGGGGAATAACACAACGCTTCTTCCGGTAAGAACGGATAGGCTGTTGGTATTGAAACAACCGTTCTTTCCACCCGATGCAATCCATAGGAATTGGGGGAGGTAGTAGGAGGCAATGATTGCCGTTTTCTCGCTTTCGACCAATGCAACAGGACGGCTTTTGTCTTCTGGAAGCAGATGTTCACCGAAGAAGCATTGCTTTAGATTATAATCTTCTTTATGCAGAATGGAGTGTACCCATGTAACATGATTGTACGGTTCTTTTATCCGTTTGCCTGTTGCTGGATTGTAAAGCATTATCTTGCCTGTGCGTACTCTGTTCTGATAATCCATTTGCCAAAATACGGTTGCACCTTCCCAATACTTAGAAGTACCGACCATGTATTTCTTCATCAGTTTTAATGTCTCCGCTTCTCCGAATTGAGCCGATAAGAATTGAAACAGTTTGTTGTCAGGATAGCGTTGCAATGACTGATTGACTATATCCAAATCAATGTAGGAAGTGGCTTTTAGCTCGACTTCTTTTATTGGTGCATAACTCCGAAAGGTATCTTCGGATAGCTTCTCTTTCTCAGCCGGATTCCGTTCAAAGTAATCACGGGGCATGAAGTGATAACCACATTTCTGTTCGTGGTCGCAACGACCCACGTAATCAGGGAACTGTATTCGCTTTTCCGTGTCAATGTATTTGGAAAAACATCTTTTACGATGGCAGTTCGGGCAAGTGTGCCGGGTACTGACACCTTTGTAGGGTTCTAATATGAATCTATGTGTACTCATTGTTTTTTTGTTTTGTGTGTCACTTTTGTCGTTATTGTCGTTTTCGCTTGGAAAGTGTCAAAACCGACAAAAATGCCACTGGTTAATCTTTGAATATTCTCCATGCTTCTCTTTGCGGAACAGTGTCCCGATATTGTCATTGAGAAAGCGTTGAAATGTCCGCTCCTTCATTCCGTTTTGTTCGGCTACTTGTATAGCTTGGGCGGTGGTAAAGGAAGGAGGCAGCAGATTGACTATCGCCTGTTGTTGACTGTTGAGGGCATTCTCATTCAGAATATTTTGTACGCTCAATGCGGACTCCTTGAAATATTCCGTCAGTTTAATGGCTCTCTCCACCGTCAATAGGTCAATACAAGCCTTGTCACACTCTCCGCAAGTCCATCGTGACAGTTGGATAATCAGACAAAAGCGGATGATGTATATCTCCAACTTGCAATAGATACTCACGATGGTGTCGTTCGTTTCCCGGTCGCACAACTCAGAGAAATGGTGCTGCCACTCGTAAAGCTGTTTCTTGGCATCTTCTGAGAAGAAGAGAATTTGCGGTTCAATCTCTCCATGTTCATTGAGGTTGCACTCCGATTGTATCAATTTGGCAATGACGTCATTCCACTCTTGCTCTATATCTTCCGGAAGCTCTTTGTCATTCCACCGTGCTTTCTGTTGCAGGTTGGGCATCACAAACAGAATGCGGTCGATAAACCCGTTGCTGGAGCGTTCACCTTTAGCCAACTCGTTCAAGATTTTCTTTTGGATAGTACCAATGACCGATATATACGGACGTTTGATGAAGATGGAACTCTTGGCATTCTTTCGGTCGGACATGGTGGTCTTGGCACTGAACACTGAGAGCCAGAACTGTTCTTCCGAACCGTTGTTATAGCGGTTGAAATTCTTGAACCAAGCGGATAATTCATCTGCCCACAAGCATAGCCCACGTTTGTTTTGTGCATGAATGAGGCTCAAACCTTCGGGCGTTACATCCGAAACCAAGAAGCGTTTGCGGATAGGTTCTTGCGGAAATTGCTCTCCGCCGCTTTCCGCACGTTCCTTGCGGCTCATGCTCATCAACTCATCATACTTGGCAAGAGCCTTTTCAAATTCCTGATTCTGTCGGTAGTCATAATCAAGAAATGGTTTCATTGCAAAACTGAGCGGATGGCTTTTGTTCGCTCCCGGTCTTCCAATCAATGCCATATACAGGATGGGGCTTTCCACCCAACCCTGCTTGATTTGGGCAAGGTGCGTGTTGCCTATGCCGACTGCTATTGCCGTGAGGATGGCTGCGGCAATGTAGTCGGTAGGGTAGTTATGGCATTCGTGAACCTCACGGATGATGCGTTGGATTTTTACTGGGAATATGCTGACGGGAAATGCCGTGCCAGACAATCTTGTACTTAAATCAATTGCTTCATCAATGATGAATGCCGGATTAATAGAATATGTATCCATAGCCCAACCCATTAAAATTGCACCGATGATTTGGGCTTATGGCGGACACCGCTCTGCATATTGGCAAGCATCTCTTCGTATGTCTGCTCGGCAGTTTTTCTCCGTCCGTTCTCAATCCAAGCAAGAAGCTCGTCCTCATAGAAATAGAGTTTCTTGCCTTTCTTGTAGGCCGGAAGCAGCCCTTTGCGTACCAATGTATATATGGTCGGCTTGGCTTTTCGGATGATACGGCAAGCATCCTCAATTTCCACCAATACATGTTTGTCGGATGGCTGTGGCTGGAGTTCCGCTACCATCTTTTTCAACTCAATGACATGTTCGGTCAGATAACCTACCGCTTCGGGCAGCTTATCAAATGTTACTGTTTCTTTCTGCATACGCCAATCGTTTTTAATTGTTCGACAGCAAAGGAAACAGGTGTTTCAATGGTGGAATCATTCACCAAAATATAACTGAGGAATAACTTTTTGATGGTGGTAAGTGATGATTAACAGTATTTATTGCGATTATTTCAATAACTTTGTGGTAGAAAATGAATGAAATTTGAAATATGATTATCTAAATAATGGATAGAATTTTCATAGATTTCGTATGAATTGATATTTTGATTTATGGACGAATTAAAAATAGAATATAATTCTTTGGATCTCGTACCTGTTGGTAAACTGCTTAGGAGTAGCCAATCTGAATGGTTGAGGTTTTATATACCCGCTTATCAGCGAGGATATAGATGGAGTGCTGAGCAAGTGGAACAATTGATTGATGACCTTGAAGAGTTTAAAACTCGTAGAGAGACTAATACAAATGCGTTCTATTGTCTTCAGCCTCTCGTGGTAAAGCCTGTTAAACAAGATAACATTGGGAGTCTTGAAGTAATTGATGGACAGCAAAGGCTTACCACAATTCTGCTCATTCTTCAAGTGCTGCGGCAGTTGCAATATGAAGAAGAGAGAGAAGAGGACGCCAAACCATATTTTGTGCGTTTGCCAAAAGATGCGTATGATATCAAATACGAGACTCGAAGCCATAGTTCGGAATGGTTACCTAAATTGAGCGCGACTCTCTTTTCTGATGAGATGTTTGAAGATTTTGATAATCAGAATTGTGATTATAGCCATTTTGCAGAAGTATTTAAGGCTGCATATAAAAGGCTTAAGAATGTTGATAGATATAGTTTTCAAACAATTCTGATAAATCACACCTATTTTATTTGGTATTTACCGCCTGATGGAGATGACAACAATGTTGAAATATTCGATAGACTTAATGCCGGGAAAATAGGGCTCAACAATGCAGAACTTGTGAAAGCCTTATTGCTTCAAAGCAGTAACATTCCGGAGGTGGAGCATACTGCAAATCGGATGAATATGTCTGACAGAGATGTTATTCAAAAGATTGCACTTGAATGGGATGACATTGAGCGCAGGCTTCACGATGATTCGTTATGGGGATTTATATATAGCGAAACTAACCATGGATTGGAATATGAAAGCAGAATAGAATATCTCCTCGATTTACAACAAAAGAAGACCTATAACGATAAGGAACAGCATTTTTTTACCTTCAATGCTTACCTTAGTTCTTATCGCCAAATGATGAAAGACGGAGGATTTAAGGATTCTACACACCGACTGAAATGGGTAAAAAATGAATGGGATAAAATAAAAAATTTGTTCGAACTTGTTGTGGAATGGTATGAAAACCGACATCTATACCACAGAATAGGCTTTATTCTTGAATACAACTCTGGATATAATCTCAAGAGATTGGAATCCTGTTTACCTTCACTTAATCAGAGCGAACGTATTGAAACCCTTGATAAAATAATAAGAGATACGGTTAAGAATATCACATCAAGAAAGTTGTTTCATGGCAATAAAGAATTGTCGGAAATTCTTTTCTTGTACAACATATTACTTGAAGACCGTCGTCATAACGACACTGCTAGATTTTCTTTCGCAGATTATAAGCAAGTGCGTAAAAATACTGGTTGGGATCAAGAACATGTCGCCTCAAACCAAGACCATGAACCAGATGAAAACGAGCAGAAAGAATTGGCGACTGACTTGATAGAGCTTATTACTGGCAACAAACCCAAGTTTATGAATGTCAATAATGAAGAATCTTCCGGCTCACAAGTTCAAGATGCGAAAAAGCAGACGAAATATGAGCTTGATGTTGTTCCGAATTTATTGGATGCGGAAGAGGCTAAACTATGCGAACAATTGCTTTCTATTCTAAACCAACAAGTTGATACTAAATTGGAAAAAAATGAGTTAGATAAAATTTATGAGGCCATTTTCAAACACTTTAATGGGCATAAAGATCCATTGAAAGACTATTTTATTTCAGTACCGAAAAGAGAGAAAGATTTCATCTGGAATTTTGTATTACTTAATGCAAAAACAAACCGCAGCTATGGCAATCACATTTTCCCAGTGAAAAGGCGCAGAATCCTTGCTGATGAATTTAAGGTTTATACCCCAGTGGGGACTCGCAATGTGTTTGAAAAAGCCTACTCCCGCAAGATAGAACATTTTCTCGCTTGGACTAGAACCGATGCGAAAGCCTATTGGGAAGACATCAAACGCGTACTTAATCATTATGTTCAACTAACAGATATTGAATAATATGGCAACTGATATCAAGAAAACAAATGCTGAAGAGTTGTCTTATATGGATATAGTCCGTAAGGAGGGCAACATCAAGATACCTCTTATTCAGAGAGATTATGCCCAAGGACGACCTAGTAAAAAGGTAACAAGTATTCGAGAAAAGTTTGTAAAAGATCTTTATAACTCTATAATAACAAATACGCGATTTAATCTTGACTTCGTTTATGGAGCTACTGACGACAAGAGATTTATACCTCTTGATGGTCAGCAACGTCTCACAACCTTATTCCTCATACACCTTTATTTGGATGGATTGAGAGGTGAGCAGATAGAAAAACTGAAATTTCTTTTCACATATGAAACTCGTGATAGTTCGCGTCTATTTTGCGAAAAAATTGTTGCTAACCGTTATGAGTTATTTAGTATAGAGTCTTTAAGTGGTAAAGTAAATTCTAATGGAAAAGTGGTTAAACCGATTCCTTCATCCGTCATTCGAGACCAAGCGTGGTGGCTGAATAGGTGGAATGCTGATCCGACAATAGATGGCATGCTTCGTATGCTGGATACAATAGATTCAATCTTCTTTAAAAACTGGGAGAAAGCTGCTACTAATTTATTTTCAGTTGACCATAACACAATTTTGTTTCAGTTCCTTAAATTGGAAGATTTCTATGACCCAGACGATTTGTTTATAAAAATGAATGCTCGCGGTCTGCCCTTAACTGAATTTGAGATTTTCAAAGGAAAATGGATGGAACAAATCGAAAATTTTTATGCGCCAGTAGAAGTAAAAGACATGAAGTCGTTAATTGATGTGAGCTGGACTGATTTTCTTTGGCCTTTGCGTAAACAGAGGCCAGGACTTAAAAATATCGATCCATTCTTTCAAAATATACTCAAACTGATTATAGGCAATTCTTCTGCAAGTTTTTCAATCAAAGGGATGGATTTTGATATCCTTTTTGAGGCCAATAAGAAGGAATTATCATTTTCATATGGCAAGTATGTGGAAGAGTATAACGTCGTCTTCAATAAAGACATGCTTGACCGTATCAAGGAGGAACTTGATGTGATGTGCAATCCGGATTCCATCTTCACGAAATTTAGAACAAATGGTATTAAGAATGAGGGATGGATCGATTTAGAAAAAGAATGGAAGTTCTTTGTTATACAGGATAGGGATAATAATAATCCTAATTACAAGGGTAGAGTGTTTTTATACGCTTTATCTCGATTCTCTTCCCTTATTACAAGTACGAATGATAGCGAGGTGAATCAGTGGGCTCGACTCATAAGAAATCTTGTTGAGAATAATCGTTTTGACTCTTCAAACGATGTCGTGAAAGTAATTCAAGATATCGATGTAATACTTGTTGAATTGGTTGCATATTGTAAGGTTAACCAAGGTTTATCGCGTGTAAATGATTGGGTGGCTCAAAATACATTTACCCCTAAAGGTTTCACCAATTCTCAATGGGAAGAAGAAAGAATAAAAGCCGAATTGAGGAAAGATTCTGCTTGGAATATTGAGATAACGGAAGCCGAACGCCATCCATACTTTGATGGTAAAATTAGTTTTATCCTATGGTGTTCGGGGGAAATCGCCATACGGACTCCTTTTGACAACACGGCACTAAGAAAGAATATAGACAAATTCAAATTATATAAGGAGAAGTGCATTAAACTTTTTGATAAAGCCGGACAGAAAGATTCGGAAATCACATCTGAATTCCTTTTGGTTAGAGCCATGCTTTCCAAGGGTGACTATATGCCTCGACTTTCTTCAAATAGGATAAATGTATATAACAATCCACTCCATCGTGATTATTCATGGAAGGCTCTTTTCGGAATAAACGACAACACTCATGAAAAAGCGTTGAAAATCCTACAACAGGTTTTGGATGACGATAACTTTAATATAGTCAATGTCTCAGAATCTCTTAAAACAATTGTCAATAAACGAAAGAGACAAAATATGCCACTGTGGAGAAGACTTTTAACTTCTGATTACGGGGGCCAGATTCTCTCTTACTCTCGCCAAGGTTTCATCGCTTTTGATGATGGAAATGCCAACAATACCCTTATATATGGTTCGTCAAAACGTAGTGGGTATCATTCTGAATTGAACATTCTCTATCTCGAACTCTTGCTCAAAAAGTTCAGGCCGGATACCTCGTTATATGTCACATGGAATATGGGAACGGATATGGATTACAGTATCACAATAAATAAGGAAACAATTTCATATTGGAATGGTGTATGGTATAATGACAGTATTAAGATTTCTAATTTGTATGATTTAGTAAAATATATCAGGGATGTTATAAATTAATTGTGATGAAGTCAAAATAAATCGTTGTGATTTTATCATATATCTAAAGTGATAATAATGTTCAGCGTCATGAGATTCAGAGCTTTGTAGGAGCTATTGCAGGAACACCATCCAAGAAAGGAGTATTCATTACTACCTCTGATTATACTACTACCCTTTATACACATCTATAATCTTTTACAAATAGCTTGATTTGAAGATGTGATAAAGAAAAAAAAGGTTAATAGAAGAGCCTATTATCGGCAAATCTATTCTCTGTATTTAACCTTTATTTTATCGATTTCTTTAAAAAATAGATGTGTATAAAGGGTAGATTATACTAAAGGTGCAATGGAGTATGTGGAAAGCCTTAACGGTTCACTAACTATTATCCTGATAAATGGTCAACAATTAACAGAATACATTTATGACTATGGTTTGGGATTGCAAACAGAGAAAGTCCTTAAAGTCATGAAGATGGATATGGACTACTGGGATGCAATGGATAATGTTTAACAATATTGTTGTACACCAACTTTTCTATCCAGTTTAATCTTGCATTCTGATTCAGTATGCGACATTTTACGCTCAATAGTAGATATTTCCGAATCACGGAGAGTATGAGCAAATACCTTTTTGATAAATGTGGCGGTCTGTAAGCGTGGCTTGCCGAAAGCCTTGCCGATATTCCATCCAAAGTGCATGATGTCAATGGTTTTTAACTGAGAATCAACCTTTATAGGTTCAACTTTAGGCAAAGTATCTGACAAGTAATATTCTGTAACATATCTACACAAGCGGTTAAGTGCCGTTTCATCAAGATAGAGAACTAAGGTTTGTTTCGTGTAAGCAATGACCTTATCAAGTTTTTCTTGTGATGCTCGTTCTTTCTCAGCCATAGCGTTTACACGGGAAATCTCATATTCTGATGGTTGATTAAGCACCTCAATAGGGATGTTGCTAATAGAGGCTGGAGGCACTTCCTCCTTTGGAAGTTCTACCATGTTTTCATTGGATTCTGAAAGCGAGGGAATAGAAACTTCTTCTGTGGTGTCAGATGTAGTTTCGATTTCTGGTTCAGATACAGAAACGATAGGTTCTGTATCTATGGTGCTTTCAATAAGTTCCTGATGCACTATTGAGGGTTCAACTGCCACTGCCTTATTGCGGTAGCACTCAAATCTCGTAAAGCATCTTTCTATTGTTGGGGAAAGGAGTTGCCTGAATGCCATTTGCAGATTGAGATAGATTGCTCCAATGACAATAGAGCATACTACAAGAATAAGGTAACTGCTGAACTCGTCCCAACCATAGTGTAGTACGGTCTGGCGGGCTAAAACACCAATGATTGCGATTGTACCAAAAACAATCAGATGCAATGTTATATGTTCTATCTTTCTCTGTTCCATAGTGAGATGTATTAATCGTTTGTGTGCAAATATATAGGATTATTTTTGCGGAAAATCCATAGTTTTGCCTATCAATGGGCTTTTGACGATATATTTCATCACTTTTCACTACGTTACACCTCTAATAATAAGCGCATTGCAAATTTCTTGTTTTTGAATGAAAATAGTTGGGTAAATAGGCTTGTGTATCTTAAAAACAAAAATTATCTGCATCATTTTAGGTAAACAATGCAGATAATCAAGGGTATAGAGATATAGCTTATTAGCAATACAATGTATGGTTTGTATCCTTGCTGAGATATAACAGGAGGTTGTAATCTTGTTTACGAGCGACTTTGTTTATTAGCCATTTCCTAAATGCAACGGAATGCCCGGTGTCAATCTGATAGGATAGGATTATAACCATATCGAGATTATACACATCGGCATTGTTCCCATTCTCCAATTTGATGTACTTACAAACTTCATGGCTCTTTAAAACATTAGCTATCAAGATTCTCTTGATAGCTGCATGGATAGCTCCAGCCGTTGTATAAAACAAGTCTACAAGTTCCCAAGTGGTCATCCATACTTCGCCATCAGAAATATGGATGCCTTGCCCGTTGTTTGTTATGATTCCTCGTTTCATAGTTATATCTATTTGAGTGATATTTTATTGGATGTTTCTCGCTTCTTGGAATTGACTAAATCGGCATAAATCTGAGTTGTGGAAACGTTCTTATGCGTTAGCATCTTTGATACTGTGTAAATATCTGTACCTAAGGATATTTGTATGACCGCATACGAATGTCTGAATCCGTGAAAGGTTATCGGCTTCGTTATTCCCGCTTTTTTGAGCCAGCTTTTCAGCGGATAATTAATCATACTTCGTTTCAACTCCTTGAATACTTTGCCTGTTCTGGGTGTGCCACATAGCTCGTAGGCTTCGTAACTGATGGGAAGTGTCGCTTCCGTTTGGGTTTTCTGGGTTCTGATACGCAAGCAATAACCTTGGTCGGGAGCGATGGTAAAGTCCTCCCATTGTAGGTTGAGAATGTCGCTGATGCGTAAGCCTGTCAGACAAGCGAATAGAGAAGCGGATTTCAAAACCGGAATGTCGCAAGGAGTGGCTGCGAGTTGCTTCACTTCGTCCAATGTCAGGTATTCTTTCTTCACATCTTGTGGTTCAATTTTATCAAGGTAATCATTGATGTTCTCCCGAAACCATTTGTCCCGATAGGCAATCTTCAACAATCCTCTGAAAGTAGAGTAGTAGCCGGATGCCGAATTGAGGGATATGGGGCGGTTGCTGTGTTTGAGTTGCTTGGCGTTCAACAGGTACTCACGGAACTTTTTGCATAAGTCTACATTCACATCGCCAAAGGTGCATTGCCCTTTGACGAAGTTGTAGAAATGCTGATAGACGAATTGCCATTTCTGGTCTTTGTTCCGGCACATCTTCTTGAAGTAGGCGAGGAAATCTGCCTTCTGTTTGGTTTTGTCCAAGAAACCAAACTCTTCGTTGATGAGCGATTGCACTCTGATACAGCGGATAGCCTCTGCCTTGTTCAACATATCGTTGTTGAACTCACGCTCCATTTCGTTTTTCGGATGGGCATAGATGTAGATGCCGAGGTATTCCCTGCGGCTCATCTGCATCGTTTCGGGGTTACGGACTGCCGGATAATAATCCAGATACAAGGAGATACGATTATTCCGAATCGCTCTCTGACGAACTGTTACTTTTGTACACGTGTGTGACATACTGTTTAATATTTAGAGTTTTACATTTGTTTGGTGCAAAGGAATACGGTGATTCAATGGTGGGTACATTCACCGATAAATAACTTATTCAATCTTTGGGGCTGTAAGCAACTTATCCAGTTCTGGCTTGGAGATAAGTGTGTATTTGCCTTTCTTGACCTTAGGGATATTATGATACTTCGCATAATGATAGAGCTGGTCACGGGTGAGATTGAATTTCTCCATTGCTTCGGCTACCGTATAATATTGAGGTTCTTCGGGGGCAGCAATGCCCTTGGCTATATCCACATGCTTCTTAGAATAGTACACCATGATGCCCTCTTTCTTCTTTGGAATGGCATTCTTGGAAACGAAACAGTAGATGGCGGATAAGGTCATGCCGAACTTCTCGTGCATTTCTTGGGTACTGTACCATTCGGTAATGTCAGGATTCGGTGCTTTCTTGGCGAAGTAAGCGTCCATGTGTTTCTTACTCCAGTAGGTCTTACCACGATTGATAGTCCGAGGGATGTTGTTCTTCTTGGCTACTAAGAATATCCATGATTCGTTTACATGATATTTCTCTTTGACTTCTGCGGTGGTGTAGAAGTCGGTGATAGGGGCTTTCTCTTTTGTTGGTGTATGGAATTCTGTTGGATTATTGAATAACACATCAATATCCTCTTTATTCAAAAGGTATTTGAAGCCCAAGCGAATGACCTTTAATTCACTACGTTTAATGTAACCGTAAACGGTTGGTCTAGTTACTCCGAGATAGATAGCCGTTTCGGTGATTGTAAGAAATGGTTTGTCTTTTATTCTTTCAATAGGCTTTTCTTCTATCTTCTTTTCTACGATTTGATTGTTTGCTTTGATTGCTTCATCACGCTTTCTCTTTTTATAGAGTGCGTTGGCACATTGCTTGGAACAACACGCAGTAGTTGTCTTTTGGGCGATAAACTCTTTACCGCACCAAGCACAAATTCGCTTAATTCTCAGGTTGCTGCTCATTTTAATTCATCTTTATTTCTCCGTTATTTCCGTAAAATCCCGTAAAACCGTGTAAAATGGCGTATAGTTTCTCTACTACCTTTCCACTTGATTTTCGAGCTTCAACAAGCGAGCAACAAATGCGGTACAAAAATGAGCTGAAAAAGCCCTATAAACGATAACCATCGCTTATAAGGCTAAAAAGAAAGGCGCTCAAAATGAACGCCTTGATAATCATTGATGATATATGCTAATCGTTGGTAATCACCACTTATTTGCCGATGCAAAAATGCCGAAATATATTCCCCAACACCTGATCCGTCGTAACCTCTCCTACGATATCCGATAAATGGAATATACACTCCCGTAAATCTTGCGAGATGAAATCCCCGGAAAGGCTGGAGTTCAAACCTTCTTGTACCCTATGTATAGCTTCCAGCGCATGCGTAAGCGCCTCGAAGTGGCGGGCATTCGTTACGATGATGTCGCTTTGGTGGAGGGTGGGGATGGAAGATACTTCCGTGAGGAGTTGTTGTAGCTCTGCGATATGCAGCTTGCCTTTGGCGGAAATAGCGATTTGATGCCAGCCTTCGGTGGGGAAAGAGAAGGTCGGGAGAGAGGATGCGGGTAATACATCGCATTTGTTCATCGCTAAGATAACAGACTTATTCGTTAATCTCGGAGCTATTTCTTGATAGAAAGCCTCGAAATCTTTGAGGTCACGGGTTAAGTCGTACATGAGGATGACGATTTGTGCTTGGTCTAGAGCCTTGAAACTACGTTCAATACCAAGAGCTTCGATCGTATCGCTTGTTTCACGGATACCGGCGGTGTCGATGAAACGGAAGAGCTGGCCGTTGATATTGATCGTATCCTCGATAACGTCACGGGTCGTTCCGTGGATGTCGCTGACGATCGCTTTATCCTCGTTCAACAAGGCGTTTAGTAAAGTAGATTTGCCGGCATTCGTCTCACCGATGATGGCGACGGGAATACCGTTTTTGATAGCGTTACCTACGCTGAAAGATTGGGCGAGTTTGGAGATGACCTGTTCGATATGATCCGCAAGCTTGCGAAGCTCGCTACGATCAGCGAACTCTAATTCCTCATGGTCACTGAAATCCAGTTCCAATTCCATGAGAGAGGTGAAATGGAGCAGTTGGTTTCGAAGTTCGGCGAGTTCCCTACTGAAACCACCTCGCATCTGGCTTAGAGCCAAACGATGTTGGCCAGCCGAAGTGGAGGCGATTAAATCCGCAACGGCCTCCGCTTGGCTAAGGTCCATCTTGCCATTCATGAAAGCACGTTGCGTATATTCACCCGGTTGCGCTATACGGCATCCGCTGGAGATAAGGGATTGCAGGATTTGTTGTTGGATATACGTCGAGCCGTGGCAGGTGATTTCCACCGTATCTTCCCCCGTGAAAGAATGGGGGGCACGGAAAACTGCGGCGATCACCTCATCTATGGTTTCGTCATTGTTACCGACGATGGAACCATACGTTAAGGTATAAGCCTTTTGGGTAGATAAACTCTTACCTGCCTTCTTCGGCCGGAATATCCGATCACAAATCTTGAAAGCATCCGGCCCGGAGACACGGACCACTGCGATTCCTCCTACTCCCGGAGCTGTAGATATAGCGCAAATTGTACTCATTCCGTCTATTAAACCGTTATTAATTCATACGCTTGAGAACCCAGTCCGATTTCCTCCGCATAACGTAGGCCGGCTTGCCAGTTCGTATCCGGATGAATCAAATGGAATTTATCCTCTCCCTCAAGGTGTTCGTGAGGATGAGTCTCGGCTAATTTATTACCTCCGATGATAGGAGCGTTGATAACCATATCGGCGCAAGCCTTATCCAAGGCCACCGGATCGAAAGACGCAGCGATCCCCAAATCGGGGATGATGGCGGCATCGTTATGATTCCAGCAATCGCATTCCGGAGATACGTTCATGATAAAACTAACATGGAAATGAGGCTTGTCTGCTAATACGGCTTTCGTGTACTCGTCGATCTTGTAATTCAATCGCTCGGAAGTATCACCTTCGCCCATTACGGCACCGTCGTACTGGCAAAGAGCCACACATTGCCCGCAACCTACACAACGCTCGTAATCAATTTCGGCCTTTCGGTTGTTATTCAAATGGATGGCATCGTGAGCACAGTGCTTTACACAGATGTTACAGCCTTTACAAGCCTCCGTATCGATACGAGGTTGTGAGGCGCAATGTAATTCCAGTTTACCGCCTACGCTGGCGCATCCCATCCCGAGGTTTTTCAGCGCACCGCCGAAACCGGCTTGCTCGTGACCTTTGAAATGGTTCATGGAAATGATGATATCGGCATCGGCGATAGCGGCACCTATTTTCGGGGCCTTGCAATATTGCCCGTCAATCTCGATTTCCCGGTAGTCCGTACCTTTCACGCCATCGGCGATGATAACGTTGCAACCGGCGGACATGGGATTGAACCCATTTTCCATGGCGCTTTGAAGATGATCGACAGCGTTGGAGCGGCGGCCCGAGTATAAGGTATTACAATCGGTAAGGAACGGTTTCGCACCTAATTCACGTAACAGGCTCACCAAGCGAGCGGCGTAATTAGGACGAATGTATGCCAAATTCCCCGGTTCGCCAAAGTGGATCTTAATGGCTACAAATTGATTTTTGAAGTCGATATTGGCGATACCGGCACGTTTTACCAGACGTTCCATCTTATCCAGCAGGTTGCTGCTGGGGGTCGTGCGTAAATTAGTAAAGTAGACTTTGGATGTATTCATCTTTTTATTGGTTTAGTGTTGACAAAGGTACGAAAAACACGGAACATTTTTTATATTCGCGTAAAACAGATTTGTATATGGACTTGCTTCAGCGGAATCATCAGCTATTGTTGAAAGGAATAAATTGTACATTCCTGCGTTATTTGCATGCACGGATAGAGTGGGAGGATCGGTTAATCGGCATCTTCGGCTCTCGAGGGGTTGGTAAGACTACCTTGTTGTTACAGCATATTAAGTTGAAATTTGAAGATTCACGGGAAGCCCTGTATGTGAATCTGGATGATTTCTGGTTTGAGACACATTCATTGACCGATGCGGTTAAGGAGTTCCTGCAAGCCGGGGGGCATTATTTGTTTTTGGATGAGATCCATTTCTATTCGGGCTGGATGGAAGAGGTCTCAGCTTTATTGGATGCCAACCCCGCCTTAAAGATTGTTTTCGCTACCACTTCTTTGTACTCGCAGACAGAGGTGCGGAACGGGTTAAGGCATGAGGCTGCTTTTTATACCATGCATCCGATGTCGTTCCGTGAATTCCTTTCTTACGAAAGCATTCTGGATAAAGATCCCATTCCGTTGGAGGATATCTTAGCGAACCATCATGATTTGGTGAAGGAGATCAATGCGGAGATGAATATTGTGCCGATTTACCGGAACTATCTGGAACATGGATGTTATCCTTTTTATTGGCAAGACCCGGATATGTATTATTTCCGTCTGCAAGAATTAGTGAGAAAAGAGATTTGCCGGGATTTGCCTTCGGTGGTTTCTATTTCGATGAGTAATCTGGAACGAGCTCAAAAATATTTTATGATGGTGGCTGAGTCGGCTCCTTTACGTCCGAAATCGATTGATGTAACCCGTAAGACAAATATGCTTCGTCAGCAAAGCGATAGCCTGTTGCGTTTCTTTCATGATGTGAGGCTTATTTATTACTCGGCAGACCAACTGGGAACCACTCCGGCCAAGCAGAAAGTCTTTATGGGGGATACCAACTTGCTGATCTCTTTTTTCGGAGATAAGGAGAATCGGCAATTGATGTGTGAAACCTATTTCTTAAGCCAGATGCGTTCCGTGGCGAACGTGGAATTCATGGAGAACGGAGATTTCTTGATTGGCGGTAAATATATCTTCGCCGTAGGTGATCCCTTAAGGGGATATGATCGTCTCCGCTTCGTACCCGACGCTTATGCGGCTATCTACGGGTTACCAAAAAGCGTGTTTAACCGTATGCCGGCATGGATATTAGGATTTAGTTATTGAGAATTTAAAAATAGGATTACTATGTTAGAATGCATGAAGAATAGAAGAAGTATCCGTAAATATACGGATCAGGATATCCCGGAGTCTTTGCTGAATGAATTATTGGAAGTGGCTACTCGTGCCTCGAATACAGGAAATATGCAATTGTATAGTGTCGTGGTTACCCGCGACCCTGCGAACAAGGAGAAACTGGCTCCGGCTCATTTTAACCAACCAATGATTACGGGAGCCCCGGTGGTACTTACTTTTTGTGCGGATGCGAACCGTTTCGTGAAATGGGCGGAGTGCAGGAAAGCGGAGGCCGGATTCGATAATTTACAAACGTTTATCGCTTCGACGATAGATGCGATGTTGTTCGCCCAGAGTTTCTGCAATGCCGCTGAGGAAAAAGGCTTAGGCATTTGCTATCTGGGTACGACGGCTTATAATGCGGACCAGATCATTGAGGCGCTTTCTCTTCCCCGTCTGGTTGTCCCGATCGTTACGGTTACGGTGGGTTATCCGGCAGAGCCTATACCCGCTCAAGTTGAACGTTTACCATTGGCGGCTGTGGTACAAAACGAGACTTATACGGACTTTACTCCGGCTTCCATCGATGCCTTGTATAGTGAGAAAGAGGCATTAGAGGTGAATAAGCAGTTTGTAAGGGAGAATAATAAGGAAACACTGGCGCAGGTCTTTACGGACGTACGCTATACGAAGAAAAATAGTGAACATTTCTCCGAGGTACTCTTGAAGGTATTGAAACAACAAGGATTCATGAAGTAAGCCCTAATACTTCTACCTTATAGTTCATAAAGAGTCCACTCTCGAGTACGCCCGTAATCGACTTGAGAGTGGATTCTGTATTTTCAGGGATATAGTCCATCCATACGTCTAGGATCATATTGCCATTCTCGGTAATGATCGGTCCATCCTTACCTTGCCCCATACGAAGTTTTATCTCACCGGGATTCAAACGCTGGAGTCTGTCCTCTACATAGGTGAGAGCTTCCGGGAAAATCTCTATCGGGATCGGGAATTTAGCTCCCAGCCTCTCCACTTTCTTGGAAGGATCGACCAGTATATAGGTCTGCGGACTGGAGCTGATTAATAGCTTTTCCTTGAACATGGCGCCTCCACGCCCTTTGATCAAGTTAAAGTGGGAATCTACTTCATCAGCCCCATCGAAGGTCCAGTCCGGCTTGTGGGAAAACAGGCTGGTAACCGGAATGCCTAGCTGGGCGCAAGTCATCCGGATTTCTAATGAAGTGGGGATCGCCAAGATGGAAAGACGTTCCGTCCGGATACGTTCGGCTATGCGAATCAACGCTAGATAGGAGGTAGAACCGGAGCCAACACCTATGACTTGTCCGTTTTCGACTTTAGATGCGATAAGGTCCGCTATCTTTATTTTATCTTCCTTATGGGAGATCTGATTCCCCCATTCCAACGTATCGATTAGTGAATGATCCCACTTCATAGTCTTGATATTATTATATACGGTCTAATACAGTTTCAATCAGTTTTTCCAAAGAACCTTTATAATCCGTATTCATATGATTATCCACACGTCCGGCGATAATACAACATACGGTCATTGCCCGGTGTCCCATGAGAGCGGCCAGACCAGCTAAAGAGGAGCTCTCCATCTCGAAGTTCGTAATCTTTCGCCCGTTGTAATCGAAAGCCTCTATTTTCCGGTTCAATTCCGGATCGGTCAAGGGCAATCGGAGCTCACGTCCTTGCGGCCCATAGAAGCCATTGGCCGCGATAGTCGTTCCCCGGATAATATCATTACGGGTGATTTGCTCGATCAACGATGGATCTGCCGATACGACATAAGGCCATATGCCGCTAAGCCGCCAATCAAGCTGTTTTATTAATTCAGATTCCAAGTCTGCGTCACGAACGGAATTACTATTTGCGTAGAAATAAATGACTCCATCGAATCCGATCGATTTCTCCGCAGCTACATAAGTCCCAATCGGGACAAATGGCTGTAACCCTCCGGAAGTCCCGATACGAACTAGGGAAAGTTGCTTGAATTCCGGCTTGATCGTACGGGTTGAGAAGTCAATATTAGCGAGAGCGTCCAACTCATTTAATACGATATCAATATTATCTGTACCGATGCCATGGGATACAACCGTGATACGTTTTCCCTTGTATTGGCCCGTGATGGTATGAAACTCCCGGCTGGAAACCTCACATTCCTGAGACTCAAAATAGGAAGCGACGGTTGTAACTCGTGCGGGATCACCAACAAGTACCACACGATCCGCGAGTTGTTCTGGTTTTAAATGCAGGTGGAAAACACTACCATCTGAATGGATCGCTAATTCTGAAGCGGGGATTGTTCTCATATTCGATCAGCTAATTAAGTTTACTTTTAATCATAAAAGGGCAAGGTGCGACCCTGCCCTTGGAGATAGTTCCATGTATATAACTATTTTAGTCCTTTAATGGTTTTGAGGGAGTACCGGCCGGTTTAGCTATCGCTTCACGCATAGAAGTGTCCGCCTCGATGTTCTTCATCTTGTAATAGTCCATTACGCCTAGGTTTCCTGTGCGGAAAGCGTCTGCCATTGCCTTGGGAACTTCCGCTTCTGCCTCGATCACCTTGGCACGGGCTTCTTGTGCTTTCGCCTTCATCTCTTGCTCGAGGGCGACAGCCATCGCACGGCGCTCCTCGGCTTTCGCCTGAGCGATATTCTTATCCGCTTGGGCTTGATCCATTTGCAAGAAAGCGCCGATGTTCTTACCTATATCGATATCGGCGATATCGATGGAAAGGATTTCGAAAGCTGTTCCGGCGTCAAGCCCTTTGCGAAGCACTAATTTCGAGATGGAATCCGGATTTTCCAATACGGTCTTATGGCTTTCGGATGAACCAATGGAAGATACGATACCTTCACCTACACGGGCTAAGATCGTCTCTTCTCCGGCACCACCCACTAATTGCTTGATATTCGCACGAACGGTGACACGTGCCTTGGCGATTAACTGGATTCCGTCTTTCGCTACCGCTGTTACCGGAGGGGTATCGATCACTTTCGGATTTACCGACATTTGTACAGCCTCGAATACGTCACGTCCGGCCAAGTCGATAGCGGTAGCCATCTGGAAAGGAAGGTCGATATTCGCTTTCGACGCGGAAACCAGCGCATGCACTACTTTCTCGACATGTCCACCCGCTAAATAGTGCGCTTCCAGCTCGTCGCGTGTAAGCGTCTTTATTCCTGCCTTATGCGCTTCGATCATCGCGCGAGTGATGATGTAGGGAGGAACTTTTCGGATACGCATCAAGAATAACTGGATCAAGGAGATATTGACTCCTGATACTTTGGCCGAGATCCATAACAGGAACGGCACATAATAGAAAAAGATTGCCAGCAGAAGTACTGCGGCCCCCAATAGGATAAGTGGCAAAAAGGTTATTTCCATATATAAAAAATTAAGCGTGAATATTTGTTTCTTCTTTAGGACGGACAATTACGTTGTAACTGTCTACCCTGATCACTACGATCGGCGTGTTCTCATCGATTAATTCGTCTTGAGATTTCGCTTCCACGTTAATACCTTTAATCCGGGCCTTGCCGATAGGGGCTAAGCGTGAGAGCGTGATCCCCTCGTCTCCGGGTTCTATTCCGAGATCCCTGCTGGATGTCAGCTTGGAATCGATATCTGTCTTTAAAGCGATCTTATTAAAAGACCGGGAACGCAATAACCAAGCGAAGATTATTCCGAATGTAATGATTGATAAGGATAAAGTCAGATGCCCTACCCATATACCTACCGTATAAGCGAAAACGACTCCGCCGATAGCGAAAATAGCCCCGCCTATACCCGCGAGTGTTATTCCCGGAAGAAGGAATATCTCCGCCAGTATCAGTAGGATGGCCGCTACCATGAGGAAGACGATGATGGCTATGTCCAGTAGCATAGTTCTTCTTATTTATGGTTGTTTCTTAGGTATACGATCTCTGCGTTACGTGCCTTTTTCTCCCATTCGTCCGGTTGAGCGAGCAGGTTGTTTAACTTTTCTTCCGCATCAAGAATCGTAGGCTTCAGTTGTTCTCGCTTCGCCTTATTCCCTTTGATGTAGCTGGCTCGTAAACTCTCTAGTTTCTCATTTAGCTCCTTGATCTGTCTATGGATGGAAACTACTTTCTCGTAGTAGTTCTTCGCTTCCGGACTTTGGATATCGTCTAAGGTGTAATAAACGATATCATCATGGATCGGGAACGTGAAATCTTTCTTTATTTCTATACGTCCATAAGGAATCTCGGTATGGGCTAAATGAATAAGCTCTTCGTAATTCGATCCGGGTTTCCATGAATCCTTGATCGAGGCAATAGAGGCCCGGGCACGTTTTAGTTCGACATCCTCGCTATCTACTCGCTCGCGGTTGTCATTCGGGATGAATAAGTATACGCAGACTTTTCCTTCCGGTTGATAACGATCGGAAACGAACCATCCTAATTGCTTGGCTTCGTCGATCACCATCATATAATCGTTAAACGGGGAGTTATAGGGCATGCCCAATTGCTCCGGTGTAAGATAAGTATCGGAATTGATGTTGTAACGAGTGACGAATAAATCATATCCGCCCAGAGAGCCGTTCCCTTTGGATGCGTAATAAATCGTTACGCCATCGGATAGCACGAATGGATACCCATCGTCGGCGTCACTATTGATATTCATCGGTAACTGTTTCTCGTCTCCCCATTGATCCATGAGCTTGGATTGGGTAAAAAGACAATTGTGGTTACCGTCTGTCGAGTGGGCGTAATAAATCTTATCCCCCTTCTGGTTCATGTATACCGATGAGTTGCCCGGATCGTTAGTCTGGAAGAAATCTTGGTAAGTGGTCAACGTACCGCTTTCCTCGCTTAAGGTATAGGCTGATAAGAAATCATCTTTATCAACGACCAAGCTATCGATAATCTGGACATTCTCTACCTTATCAAGCATACGGCTTGCTTTGTTCGCCAAGTCCATACGGATCTGGTAAGGTTCCACATCTTGTTTCTTTTTTGTTAGGAGGGTGATGTATTCGTCGAACATCTCCTCGGCTTCGTTAAAACGATAGGTCTGGTAGTATACTTCTCCAAGGTATCGATAAGCGTCTTGTACCCTACGCTTTACGGCAACCTTAAGATGTTTCTCCGCTCCTGCTAAATCTCCGGTCTCGAAACAGCAAACACCATACCATTGATTATAAGAGGCATTGCTTGGCGCTTGTTTCACTAGTTTCTCGAACACAGGTTTGGCTTCCGCGTATTTCCCGTCGTTATATAATTTTTTTGCCTGATCAAGACTTTGCGCATGTAGTTGCATTCCTCCGCATAGGAGTGTAACTCCTAGCGTATAAAGCAGCTTTTTGGATAACCGTTTCATTTTGTCTATTCTAGATTATATAGTTATGCAGTTTCAAAGATAAGAATATTTTTGTAGAGGCATACAAATCGAAAAGATAAATATATAATTTTGCGCCCGTAAAGGAAGTATATGGCAAAATTGACAGAGGACGAACGTTTGTTTCGCAAGATAGAGGATAAGGTAAAGAGAGCGATTTTCGACTATGGCTTGATCAATGATGGCGACCGGATCTTGGTCGGGTTGTCCGGAGGAAAAGATTCCTTGGCCTTGGTGGATTTACTGGGGCGCAGGTCGAAAATCTATTGTCCTCGGTTTGAGGTCGTGGTAGCGCATATCGTGATGACGAATATCCCTTATTGTTCGGATCGGGAATATCTTAGAAGTTGCGCGGAGGAGCATGATTTGCCTTTCATTGTCCATGAGACAAGTATCGATCCTTCTACGGACACTCGCAAATCCCCCTGCTTTTTATGCTCTTGGACTCGCCGGAAAGCTTTGTTTGAGATCGCTAAGGCTCATAAATGCAATAAGATTGCGCTAGGGCATCATCAAGATGATATCCTAGAGACACTGTTGATGAACCTGACCCACCAAGGGGCTTTCGGAACAATGCCTCCCCGGTTGAAAATGGATAAGTTTGATATGGAGATTATCCGTCCGATGTGTCTGGTGGAAGAGAGGGAGTTGATTCAGGTCGCCGCATGGAAAGGGTACCGGAAACAATTGAAGAACTGTCCTTATGAGTCGGGTTCCAGTCGTTCGGATATGAAAGAGCTGCTGAAAAGTCTGGAAGCGATCAATCCGGAGGCCCGTTACAGCCTTTGGGGGAGCATGACGAATATACAAGAAGATTATTTACCTCGAAAAATAAGATAATATGCAAAGTGTTTATACGATTTTATTGTTGATCGTGTCTAATATTTTTATGACATGCGCTTGGTATGGTCATTTGAAGATGAAGCAACAATTCAGTTGGTTTGAGCATCTTCCTTTGTTTGGCGTAATCCTGTTTAGTTGGTTTCTCGCTTTTTTTGAGTATTGTTTCCAAGTACCGGCGAATCGCATCGGTTTCCGGGATAACGGGGGACCGTTCAACTTGATTCAATTGAAAGTGATCCAAGAGGTGATTACGTTGGTAGTATTCGTGGCCTTCAGTACCATCGCTTTTAAGGGGGAGTCGTTTAAATGGAACCATGCGCTTGCTTTCGTATTCTTGGTTGCGGCGGTTTATCTGGTTTTCAAGAAATAAAGTCGTTGCGTTTGGCTTTGATAATCAGCGGAAAACCTTGATGCCTATTGTAAGATGCTTACAATGCCTATTCAAGCATGTTTATAATGCCCATTGTAAGCACCTTATAATGGGCATTGTTAAAACGCTATATGATCTGTTGGCTCAGATGTGTAAATATAGCTTCGGTCTCATCCGGATGGAACCATGCTATTTCTGGGTCCCGTTTAAACCAAGTCATTTGCTTCCGGGCGTAGACCCGGGAGTTTCTTTTGATTTTCTCCACGGCGAGGTCTAATGTCCATTCTCCGCTGAAGTAATTGAATAATTCTTTATAACCTACCGTGTTCAAGGAATTCAAATGACGGAAGGGATAAGCCCGGCGAGCCTCTTCCAATAATCCTTCGCTCATCATTTGATCTACACGTTGGTTGATGCGGTCGCATAATTCGTCGCGATCTCTATTAAGCCCTACTTTGATGATCCGGAACGGACGCTCTTTCTTAATGTTCGTGCGGAAGGAGGAGTAAGGCTTGCCTGTCATCCGGCAAATCTCTACGGCATGGATCACTCGTTTGTAATTATTCCGGTCCACTTCCTCGTAATGAACGGGGTCTGCTTCTTTTAATTCAGCGAGGATAGGGGCTAGTCCCTCGGTTTCAAATTGCATGTATAGGGCATCCCGGATCTCCGGTGTAACCGTCGGGATATCGTCAATACCTTTACATACGGCGTCGATGTACATCATAGAGCCTCCGGTCATTACGACGGTCGGGATCGTTTTATGTAATTCGGATAGGAGGGAGACCACATCTTCCTCGAAGTTGCTGGCGCTGTAATAATCGGTAAGCGAGAGAGTGCCTACCATATAATGCTTGACACGTGCCATTTGTTCCGGTGTAGGGGCAGCCGTGCCGATCGGAAGGTCTTTATAGAGCTGACGGGAGTCGGATGAGATAATCGGAGAGCCGAAACGTTCCGCCACTTGGAGGCTTAACTCGGTCTTTCCGACTCCTGTCGGCCCAAGTAATATAACGAGGGAATTCATCAAAAGCGCTCGTCGTCGTAAGGATTATCCATCGGACCTTCGCCTAAACCGTCGAAGCCGCTTTTGTCTAATTCGTCCATATCGTATTCGGAGTCACCGTAAAAATCTTCTCCTACGTCCGTGCTACCGTTCTTAGCCTCGAACTCATCGAAAGAAACTATTTGGGCGGGAGGCGTACCTACCGATTTGCTGCAAATAGGAGCATCCAAGTCTTTTCCCGGAACGATCTCACGAAGTTCCATGAAGAAGGCACGTTCGGTCATATAATCGAAAACGAAAAGTAGTTTTTGGTGCTCGTCTTCCAACAATTCTTCCAGTTGAGTATCGGCCATGACATAGCTGTCTTCCTCGGAAGAGGTATCCATCTCCACTAATGTGATCTCTGTCTTTTTACTCCAGTCATCGTCACATATGAAGAAAGAGGTCATTTGATCCTTTGTATAACCTACAGAGTCGAGGATGGCGTTTTGCAAATCCAAGAAAGTAGACTCGGAATCAATCTTGATCTCGCGCTTGAAGTCATCTGCTTCATCTGATAGGATTAGAAATCTAAATAGCATAGTTGTTTAGTTTTATTATCGCCTCAAAAGTAGTAAAAATATGGATATACCCAATATACGTCGCTATAAATAATGAAAGAGGGTGCGCGTCTGATCCCTGTATCTGAGGCGACCGTCGTAGCTTCGTCTTCAACCTTCGTCAAAGAGACGGAACCTGCGGCTGAGATATTAGCGGCAGTTGTCACCTTGAATAGGTAATTGTAATATGGGTAAATAATAAAAATCACAGTATCAGATATCAATCTTTTGCATTTCGCCCGAAATGACATATCTTTACGACACCGTCCGCTATTGGGCCGTAACTTAAAACCTATCAACTATGGATAAAAAAGAGGAGGATCAACGCATGAAAGAATTAAAAGACCGATACATACGTTTCGATTGGGCGATCAAGAGACTGCTCCGGTAAAAAGCCAACTTCGGTGTGCTGGAGGGTTTTCTCACGGTTTTTCTTGGAGAGAAGATTACCATCGTGGAGCTACTGGAGAGCGAGGGTAATCAACTGTCTGAGGATGACAAGTTCAACCGGGTGGACATCAAGGCGCTTAACGACAAGGGCGAGATCATCATCGTGAAAATACAAAATATTCGCAAGCTATATTATCTCGAACAGGTACTCTATGGCGTGGCGAAAACCATAACCGAGTACATATCACTGGGCGAGGACTACCACAAGGTTAAGAAAATATACTCAATCAACATATTCTACTTCGACATCGGACGGGGCGAGGACTACCTTTATCACGGGCAGAATCATTTCATCGGCGTACATACCAAGGATCAATTGGTAGTCAACACGAAAGAGAGGAGCGTAATTGTCTCCAAGCTATCCCCCGAGATTTTCCCCGAATATATACTCATACGGACCAATAAGTTCGATAAGATAGCCGTCACTCCCCTAGAGGAATGGATGGACTACCTTAAAAGAGGAACAATTCGTCCTGACACCATGACTCCGGGATTAGGCGAGGCTCGAGAAAAATTGAGATACTACTCCATGACCCCCGAGGATAGATACGCTTACGACGAACACCTGAATGCGGTCATGATACAAAATGACGTATTGGATTCGGTGAAGCTTGAAGGATACCTGGAAGGACTAGCGGAAAGTAGAGCGGAAAATAAGGAGAAAGGTAAGGCGAAAGGACTGGCAGAAGGCGAGACAGAAGCGAACCTCGAAAACGCCAAGAAGATGAAAGCCATGGGGATCGATCTTGAAATGATCCGGCATATCACGGGAATTACCCTATAAATAATCTTTTGGTGACATAAATAGCGAATCGGCGCAAACCCCTCATCGTAAGATGTGGATTTGCGCCGATTTGTTTTTGGTTGTCCGGATGTTTGTGTCGCTTATTCGTCGATCGAACCTCTTACGATACCCCGGCTGGATGACTTGATGAAATTGAGGATCAAATCCCGTTCCTCGCTAGGCTCGTACTCGGTCTCGATCGCTTTCAGCGCCTCCGTATTATTCAAGCCTCGGGTATACAGCGTGCGATAGATGTCTTGAATCAAGAATACCTGCTGATTCGTGAATCCCCGGCGACGTAAACCTACGATATTGATACCGCAATAAACGATCGGATCACGGCCGATCAAGGTATAAGGAGGGATATCTTTTCCGATACGAGAACCGCCTTGTACCATCACGTGCTTGGATATACGCGTGAACTGATGCACCAAGGAACCTCCGCTTACGATAGCGAAATCATCAATCTCTACCTCCCCGGCGATTTGCGAAGCGTTACCGATGATAATATGGTCTTTTAAGACGCAATCATGGGCCACGTGCGAATAAGCCATGATTAAGCAATTGCGACCTACCACGGTCTTACCTTTGGAAGCGGTACCCCGGTTGATCGTCACGCATTCGCGAAGCGTTGTGTTATCTCCGATTTCCGCCGTCGTGGTTTCCCCCGCGAATTTCATGTCTTGAGGGATACCGGCAACGACCGCTCCCGGGAAAATATTGCAATTTTTACCAATCCGTGCGCCATCCAAGATAACGGCGTGAGAATATATACGGCAATTATCACCGATTACGACATCTTTCTCAATCACGGCAAACGGATCGATAGTTACATTCTGGCCGATCTGGGCCTCTGGATGAACGACTGCTAGAGGAGATATATTCATTATCGTACTTTATCTTATTATTTGTTTTTTACAATCTGAGCCATGAACTCGGCTTCACTAACCAATTTATCACCAACGAATACATACCCTTTCATGGTAGAGATCCCGCGGCGAATCGGTGCCAATAATTCCAGACGTAAGATCAACGTATCGCCCGGAACGACTTTTTGGCGGAATTTCACGCCATCTATTTTCATGAAGTAGGTAGAATAACGCTCTGGCTCATCTACGGAATTCAAGACTAGCAAACCACCTGTTTGTGCCATAGCCTCAACCTGTAGAACTCCCGGCATGACCGGCTCCTGAGGGAAATGCCCTTGGAAGAACGGTTCGTTGGTCGTGATGTTCTTTACGCCTACGATATAGTTCCCGCCAACCTCGATAATCTTGTCAACCAATAAGAACGGATAGCGGTGCGGCAATAATTCACGGATACGGTTGATATCCATCACCGGCTCACGGTTCGGATCGTATACCGGGGCTTGCACCTCGTTCATCTTGATATCCTTGCGGATCATACGAGCTAACTGGTTATTGATCTTATGTCCCGGACGGGTAGCGATCACACGTCCGCGGATCGGCTTACCGATCAAGGCGATATCTCCGATCACGTCGATCAATTTATGACGTGCCGGTTCGTTATCGAATACAAGCGGCTTGTTATTGATATAGCCTAATTCCTGCACGTTCTTGTGAGGGATGTTCAGCATATCTGCCAATTTGTCCAAAGATTCTTGCGGTATCTTCTGGTCGTAGATAACGATCGCATTGTCTAAATCGCCACCCTTGATCAAGTTGTGGTTGAGCAACATCTCCACTTCGCGTACGAATACGAACGTACGTGAAGCCGCCAATTCTGTCGGGAATTCGCTGAGATCGTTTAACGTGGCGAATTGGTTGGAAAGCACGGGCGAATCGAATGAGATCAATACGTTCACGCTGAACTTATCATCCGGAAGGATGATCAACGAAGAACCGGTTTCCTCATCTTTTACCTCGATCTTGTGCTTTACGATATAATAATCCTTCGGAGCGTTTTGCTCAACGACCCCTGTCTTTTGGATTTCCTCGGAGAAGAAGCGAGAACTTCCGTCTAGGATCGGAAACTCGGGTGCGTTTACCTCGATCAAGCAGTTATCGATCTCGTAAGCGTATAAAGCAGCCATCGCATGCTCGATCGTACTTACTTGAACGCCATTCTTGCTAAGCACCGTACCTCGCTGTGTATTAACCACGTTCTCGGCCAAGGCGTCAATCGTCGGTTGGCCTTCCATATCGACACGTTTGATCTTGTATCCATGGTTCTCGGGTGCGGGATTAAACGTAATCTCTATATCTAATCCGGTATGCAACCCTTTTCCTTTCAAGGAGAAACTTGCCGCAAGCGTTTTCTGTTTTTGCATAGGTCTTTATTGTTTATTAATTTCTTTCTTGAGTTGTTCGATTTCCCGTTGCATTTGCCCCAGCGAGCGGTATATATCCGGAAGACGGTTGAAGATCGCGCTGGAACGCATGAAGTTCTTAGCGTTGATCGCCGGCGCCCCGAGCAATGTCGTCGCTTCCTTCACGTCGCTGATAACGCCAGCCTGAGCTCCGAATACGACGTGGTCCGCCACATGGATATGTCCGGCCAAACCAACTTGTCCGCCAAACATACAATGCTTTCCTACTTTTACGGAACCGGCGATGCCGACTTGCGCCGCCATCACGGTATTCTCGCCTACCTCCACGTTATGAGCGATTTGTACGAGATTGTCCAGCTTAACGCCTCGGCGAATGATCGTAGAATCCATCACCGCACGGTCAATTGTCGTATTGGCTCCGATCTCTACATCATCCTCGATAATAACGTTGCCTAATTGCGGGATTTTCTTGTAAGTCTCACCTTCGGGAGCGAATCCGAAACCGTCGGCTCCAACTACGCTACCGGCATGAAGGATACAATTATTGCCGATTGTACAATTCTCGTAAACGGTGGCATGCGGATAGAATACGCAGTTATCTCCTACCGTCACGTGATCACCGATATAAGCGTGCGGGTATACCATACAGTTCTTACCCATTTTTACGCCTTCTCCGATGTAGGCGAAGTTACCGACATAACAATCGTCGCTCACGGTCGCGGAAGCGGCGATAAAAGCGGTAGAATCAACCCCCTTCTTTTTGCTCTTCGATTGCTCTACCAAATTTAATAACATCGCGAGCGCCGCATAAGCGTTCTCTACTTTTACAAGTGTGGCTCTTATCGGTTGTTCCGGTTTGAAATCATTATTCACCAAAACAATGCTTGCCTCGGTATTATAAATATGATGCGCATATTTAAGATTCGCCAAAAAGGTCAATGTACCTGGCTTTCCTTCTTCTATTTTAGAGAAGTTGCTGACTTTAACGTTCGGATCTCCTTCGATCGTTCCGTTCAGGAAGCCGGCAATTTGTTGGGCTGAAAACTCCATTACTTATTCAATTATATATGTATCTTCGTTGACTGTCCGCTGTTTATAGACAGTTAGTTTGCAAAAATGGTGAAAATTCTTTATATAGCCTATGCTTTGCAGGGAATAATTCCCTTATCGTGTAGATAACCGGCCATTTCTTTCTGTACGGCATGTGCCGCCTCGCGGGCTACGTTGGCGAAAGCCTCCGTCTTATCCGCGTAAATAATCGCACGGGAAGAATTTACCAAAAGACCGCATTGGTCGTTCATCCCGTATTGAGCTACTTCCGCCAAGCTTCCGCCTTGAGCGCCTACGCCCGGAACTAACAAGAAATGATTCGGGGCCTGTTTACGGATATCAAGGAACATCTTGCCTTGGGTAGCGCCCACTACATACATCATTTGCTCATCGTTAGCCCATTCTTGCGATTTCTTTAGTACTTTCTCGAAAAGACGTTCACCATTTGCGTCTTCTGTCATTTGAAAATCATGTGAACCTTTATTAGAGGTCAAGGCCAATAAGATTACCCAAGCCTCCGGGTAGATCAAGAAAGGTTTTACGCTATCCTCGCCCATATAGGGAGCGACCGTTACGGCATCTACCTTGATATGATCGAAGAAAGAACGGGCATACATCTCGGAGGTATTTCCGATATCACCACGTTTCGCGTCGGCGATGATAAATTGATCGGGATAATTCTCCCGTAAGTAAGCCACAGTCTTCTCAAAAGCCATCATACCCTTTGTGCCGAGGCTCTCGTAAAAAGCCAGATTCGGCTTGTAAGCGACACAATAATCGGCGGTAGCGTCGATGATCGCTTTATTGAATGCGAAAATAGGATCTTCTTCCGACAATAGATGCTGCGGGATCTTTTTAATATCTGTATCTAATCCGACACAAAGGAAGGATTGTTTCTTTTTTATATTCTCGAATAGTTGTTGTTTGTTCATTTTCTTATTCAGTATGAAATGATTGGATGTGTTTACAATTCAGACTCTTTCAGTCGCTCAGCGTTCTCCGCTACGATCAGGTGATCCAAGCAATCTTGAATTTCACCGTCCATAAAGGCTGAAAGATTATAGATCGTGTAATTGATACGGTGATCCGTGATACGTCCTTGCGGGTAATTGTACGTACGGATCTTCGCGGAGCGGTCACCGGTAGATACCATGGTCTTACGCTTGCTGGCGATATCGTCTAGGTATTTCTGGTGTTCCTTGTCATAAATAAACGAACGAAGACGGGTAAGCGCCCTTTCTTTGTTCTTCGGTTGGTCTCGTGTCTCCGTACATTCGATCAAGATTTCCTCACTCACACCTGTAATGGGGTTCTTCCAGACATAACGCAGGCGAACACCTGATTCCACCTTGTTTACGTTCTGACCACCGGCACCACCGGAGCGGAAGGTATCCCATTTAATCTCCCCTTCATTAATCTCAACATCAAATTCATCCGCCTCAGGCAATACGGCGACCGTGGCGGCGGAGGTATGTACACGTCCTTGCGTCTCCGTAGCCGGTACGCGCTGTACGCGGTGTACACCGGACTCATACTTCAACGTACCGTATACTTTATCGCCCGATACCGTGAAGATAATTTCCTTAAAGCCGCCGGATGAGCCTTCGCTAAAGCTAGACACGCTTATTTTCCATCCCTTCAGTTCGCAATACTTCACGTACATACGATATAGATCACCGGCGAAAAGGGCGGCTTCGTCACCTCCCGTTCCTCCTCGTATCTCAACGATTGCGTTCTTGTCGTCTTGCGGATCAGCGGGAACGAGCAATAATTTTATCTCTTCTTCCAAAGCGGGAATACGTTCGTTGCAGGTATCCAGCTCTTCACGAGCCATTTCCCGCATTTCCGGATCTTGCTCGGACTCAAGCAAGGCTTTCGCTTCCTCGATCCCGTTCAATACTTTCACGTATTCCGAACGAGCTCCCACGATTTTCTCCAAATCACGGTACTCTTTGTTCAGTTTTACGAACCGTTTCATGTCGGCGATCACCGCCGGGTCGGTAATAAGCGTACCGACTTCCTCGAAACGGCTCACTAATCCGTCTAATTTACCAAGTAAACTATTTTCGGCCATTTATCTTTATTAATAGGTGAAGCGACCTTTCTCGCTTTCGATAATCAATTCATTTTTATCAGCTTCCTCTACGAAACCCACGATTTGCGCATCAATACCAAAGCTTTTTGAGATGCTGATTACTTCTTCCGCATGCTCGGGAGCGATGTAGATCTCCATCCGGTGTCCCATATTGAATACCTTGTACATCTCGCTCCAGTCCGTACCGCTCTGCTCCTGAATCGTGCGGAATAACGGTGGGATAGGGAAGAGATTGTCCTTGGTTACACGCTTGTTCTCTACGAAGTGCATAACTTTTGTCTGAGCCCCTCCCGAACAATGTACCATGCCATGGATTTGAGAGCGTAGTTTATCAAGCAATACCTTAATTACCGGCGCATAGGTACGTGTCGGCGAAAGCACCATCTTTCCGGCGTCTATCCCTAATTCCTCGATCTTATCCGTAAGTTTCAATCCTCCGGAGTAAACCAATTCTTCGGGAACGGCGGCATCGTAGCTTTCCGGATATTTCTGCGCTAAATACTTGGAGAAGACATCATGGCGGGCAGAGGTCAAACCATTGCTACCCATACCTCCATTGTATTCTTTCTCGTAAGTGGCTTGTCCGGAAGATGCCAGACCTACGATCACGTCTCCTCCTTGGATATTCTTATTGTCGATTACGTCCGAACGTTTCATGCGGCAAGTGACCGTACTATCTACGATGATGGTACGAACTAAGTCGCCAACGTCTGCGGTCTCGCCACCTGTCGCATAGCAACCAACGCCCATCTCACGTAACTCTGCCAGCAACTCATCTGTTCCATTGATGATCGCCGAGATCACCTCGCCCGGAACCAACAGCTTGTTACGTCCAATTGTAGAAGAGACCAAGATATTGTCTACGGCACCTACACAAAGCAGGTCGTCGATATTCATGATAAGAGCGTCTTGGGCGATACCTTTCCACACCGAAAGATCTCCGGTCTCTTTCCAGTACATATACGCCAAGGACGATTTGGTACCGGCGCCATCCGCATGCATAATATTACAATATTCAGGATCACCGCCTAAGATATCGGGGATGATCTTACAGAACGCTTTCGGAAAAATTCCCTTATCGATGTTCTTTATCGCGTTGTGAACATCTTCTTTTGAAGCGGAAACGCCTCGCAGGTTATAACGTTGATCACTCATTGTACTATATTATTTGAACCGCAAAGGTAATACTTTTTTATGTTACTTATCTAAGTTTTAAGACATCTCCTTCCTCCGGGATGTAATCTTTGTCTTTTTTATTCATTTTATACAGACTCTTGATCTGGATTCCGTACATCTGCGCAATACTGTGCATAGACTCTCCGACTTGTACCACGTGGTCGTAATTCGGCTTGTCCGCTTTCTTCTTTTTCTTTTCCAGATATACGATATCGCCTGCCTGCAACGGGAAGTCCTCGGGCACCTCGTTGAATTTCATCAACTGTTTGGCCTTGAATCCCATGCTTCGGGCGATCTGGTCGAAACTGTCGTTATCCTTAGCGTATACATAGATCAAACCGTGGGTACGATAGACTTGATAATTGAACACCGGAAGATTTTGCTTCTTGGTAGAGGTCTTCTTTGTTCCCTTACCGGAGTCAAAGCGGTATAACTCATAATCTTCGATAACCTTGATTAATTTATTTGCGTAAGCACGATCGGTGGCGTAACCGCATTTTTGTAGTCCTTTGGCCCAGCCTTTGTAATCCTTGATGTTTAATTTGAACAGGCGTTCGTAGCGGGAGCGTTCGGCGAGGAAGCGGGAATGGTCATCATAAGAATCCTCTACTCGTTTGTATTTCCGGAAGCACTCTCCCCGCAGGTCGTCGTCGTGATAGACCCTGCCGCCTCGCCAGTCCGAATGGCATTTGATACCGAAGTGATTGTTGGAGCGTCTGGCCAAGTCGCTTTGCCCAGCTCCGGATTCCAGTAATCCTTGCGCTAAGGTGATACTTGCCGGAATGCGATATTTCTTTTGGTGTTGAATCGCCAAATCACTGTATTTACTGATGTATTTTTGATAGGAAGTCAGCTTCCGCTGGCTTTCCGCCCCTGCGCTTAAACAGACGAGGGACAATAATAATATACCTAAAAAATGAAGGGATAAACGCATAACTGTTCTTTTCGATCCGATTTTACCGGACAAATATATAAAAGAAAATACATATCTACCGGGAATTGATGGGTTAAAAATAGGAGATACGGGCTAGATAATCGTAATGCTCCCCATTTTCTATTTTTTCCGCTTTAAAGCCGGCTTGCCTTGCGTATAGATTCAGCGTGTTGAAATCTATATATAACCAATCAAATGAATCCCCTTTGATACTTTTATATTGCATGCGGAAATCGATCTCTCCGAAATAATCATCCTCGGGGGCGATATCCAGATTCCCGTCTTCATCTTCAAATAAATAACTTAAGTCGCTAGAGTCAAGTAAAAGCTGTCCGTCCCGGGCTAGAACCTCTTTTAAGCGGTGAAAGAAAGCCGGGAGATTTTCCAGTTTACCGATAATCCCGGAACCGTTCATTAAGAGAAGAATGGTATCGAATGGTCCGGTTAAGCTCCTGTCAAAAAAATTCTGTAAGCGGGCGTCTTTTACGCCCCGTTTGTTCATGGCCTCTACGGAAAGAGGGGATATGTCGATAGCGGTAACCTCTTTACCCATTTCCTGTAAAGCCAAGGTGTGGCATCCACTTCCGGCACCAACATCCAATATTTTGCCTGTACTGAGTTGAAGGGCTTTCTGTTCCAAGGAGGGCATTTCTTGGAAAGTCCGGAATAATTGATTCACGGGAATCTCATCTTCATCGAACATGGAGGAGAATACACGGAGTTTACTCGCTTTTCCATGTGCGAGATAATCGATGATAGCGGCGCCCATCGGGTCTTTATCGGATGTAAGAAGCATTGAATGCATATGTCTTTATTCTATATTAAGGTATATTCTATAGATGTGGGTGCGAAATTAATATATTCTTTTTATATTTATAGCCTATAAGAATTATAGTTATGTTTCTTTCAAAACATTAAAACAATCAAGAAAATGAAAGAATTGAAATTAGAGACCCGGGTAGAGGTCTATGCGGTAGGAGAATTGGACAATATATATAGGCAATTGTACGAGGCCGCTTTTGAAGCCTCGAAAAAAGCTTATGCTCCTTATTCCAAGTTTCATGTGGGAGCGGCGGTTCTATTGGAGAATGGGGAGATACTTTCCGGAAATAATCAGGAAAACGCAGCCTATCCGTCTGGGCTTTGTGCGGAGCGGACCACCTTATTTTATGCGGGAGCACGTTATCCGGATGCGGCAGTTCAGATTTTGGCGATTGCGGCTATGAAGGATGGGGAACGTGTGGATCTTATCACGCCTTGTGGTGCCTGCCGGCAAGTGATGTTGGAAACCGAGCAACGTTATAACAAACCTATGAAAGTCCTTCTTTGTGGAAAAGAGGAAGCGTATCTCGTTCCGAGCGCGACGGCCTTGTTGCCGTTTTGTTTCAGTAAGTCTGATTTGATCTGATAGAATAAAAAGAGGCAAGAACGATTCTCGCCCTTGCCTCTATATGTAATAATTAAGTTCGATTAGATCCCTAAAGAAGCCTTGATCTGATTGATCTTTTCTTCTGCCGCTTTCTCTGCCTCCGGCAATTCATCGATACTCTTTACCTTGGAGTGAACCTCGCAATAGAATTTGATCTTCGGTTCTGTTCCGGAAGGACGGATAGATACTTTTGTATTATCTTCCGTGAAGTATTGAAGCACATTAGAGGTAGTAGGCATATCTAATGTAACGATTTCGTTCTCCGCATAGTCCTTTCCTTTCAATGTAGAGTAATCGTAGAAATAAGTTACCTTAGAGCCTGCGATCTCTGTCAACGGGTTCTCACGGAACTTTTTCATCATAGCCTCGATCTCCTCCGCTCCACTCTTGCCTTTCTTCACGACAGAGATACCTTTCTCCTTAGAGAAGCCGTATTCCACGTAAATCTTCTGAAGCAATTGATACAAACTCAAACCTTGATCTTTTGCCCAAGCTGCGATCTCGGCTAAGATAACGCAAGCGGAAACAGCGTCTTTATCGCGAACGAAATCCTCGCAAAGGAATCCGTAGCTTTCCTCGCCACCACCAATATAGTTTTTCTTGCCTTCGTTCTCACGCATAACGTTAGCGATCCATTTGAAGCCTGTATAAACATCGTACATTTCTACGCCATTACGCTCGGCGATCGTCTTGATCGTCTCTGTCGTAACGATTGTCTTTACGATATATTCTTTACCATTGATCTTACCTAACTCTTTCCAGCGGGTGATTAAATAGTAAACGAACATCAAAGCGGTTTGGTTACCATTCAAAAGTACCCATTCGCCTTCGTTATTCTTAACGGCGGCACCTACACGGTCTGCGTCCGGATCGGAAGCCATTACCAATTCAGCGTCAGTCTCTTTTGCTTTCTCTACAGCCATAGCTAAAGCAGCCGGCTCTTCTGGGTTCGGAGAGATAACCGTCGGGAAATCACCGCTAACAACATCTTGTTCCGGTACATGGATAATGTTCGTGAATCCGTAAGCTTTCAAAGCGGCAGGAACCAATTTAACACCAGTTCCGTGGATCGGAGTGTATACGATCTTCATATCCTTATGGCGGGAAATAGCCTCCGGAGACAAAGAAATCGTTGTTAATTCCTTGATATATTCATCATCGATCGCTTGTCCGATGATCTCGATCAATTCTTTATTTCCTTTGAATTTAATCTCGCTAGCGTTACGGATCTTGTTAACCTCGGCGATCGTATTCTTATCGTGCGGGGCGATCATTTGTGCGCCATCATCCCAATAAGCCTTGTATCCGTTGTATTCTTTCGGATTGTGAGAAGCCGTCAAGATGATACCGCTCTGGCATCCCAGTTTACGGATAGCGAATGACATTTCCGGAGTCGGACGCAGGTCTTCGAATAAATAAACCTTGATACCGTTAGCGGAGAAGATATCGGCTGATATTTCCGCGAACTTACGGCTGTTGTTACGGCAATCGTGGCCGATGACAACCTTTATCTGTTCTAAATCCGCGAATTCCTTTTTCAGATAGTTGGATAAACCTTGGGTGGCCGCACCAACCGTATATATATTCATACGATTTGAACCTACCCCCATGATTCCGCGCAATCCACCTGTTCCGAATTCTAGGTCTTTATAAAAACACTCGATTAACTCAGTAGGATCTTCGTTGTCAAGTAACGCTTGAACTTGAGCACGAGTTTCCGCATCATAACTTTTCGTAAGCCATCCTTGTGCCTTACTTCTTACCATTTCTAATAAGTCGTTGTTTTCCATGTTTATAATATTATTGTGTTTATTGTTGAGCAATCTACTCAATACGATAAATATACAAGAAACAAATATACGAATTTCTTAAAGTAAAGCAATCAAAGGACTTATATTTTGCCTAAAAAATACGATAAATCGTCCTACCAAGTAAACGGATGTGTATAAATCGACTCATTTCCGCAAGCATCCGTTACGATTAATTTAAGTTCATGCTTGCCTCTTTGCAACCTCTCTTTATCGAAGCGATAGGTAATAACCGATTTATTATTCATCTCGAATAAGACAAACTGCCCGTCTATTTCTCCCCGGTAGGTTTGTACCCCGCTTAAGTTATCGGACAAACGGAATATGAAGTTCTGTTTGCTGATCCACGTCTGTTGGTTGATCGGCGTGATAACCGGAGCCTTTGTATCTTGTTGTATCTTATAACTGCCGAATTCCTTGATATTTGCGTCGATCCAGCCATTACGGTATGTACCGCCCATCCAAGAGGCACGTCCGTTTTGTAAGCGAACCACACCATATTGTTGTTTATTCTCAAGCGTATCGCTTTGCAAGAATAATGATAACTGGGCCGTTCCATGCAAAGGGATTGGCTTATCGTGCAATATGTGGGTGGCTGATAATGAGGTACTATCTTCTTTCACCGAATAGCGGAAGTAGAGGTCATTATATAGATTACCTTTAGGCATGACGAGACGGATGCCTTTAGCGCCGAACCTATTCTCGCTACCCCAATGGAATAATTCTGTATGAGTCGTATCGATCTGGGGAATCTCTTGTTTCTTTCCCTCGATCCAGATGGATAAACGGGTGGCATTGCCGAAAGCGTCAGCAAGTGTATACGTCAAATGATAGGTACGAGGTTCATCTATACGCAAGATTCCCCGGTTTACGCTTTCAAGGAAGCGTAGACGGTTTCCCGGCTCGATGAAACTACGCATATAGAAAGAGCGATGATCTTTCCATTCTTCGTAATCTGTGAATGTGTTCAGATAACGGGTCTCGTCAAATGCGAACTTATCGAGATTACTATGGAAAATCACTTGGCTGTCTGCCGTGAGCGTGATTTCTCGTACGCCATAAATGTTAGTCGTATTATCCATATAATCATAGGCTTTTACAGCGAGCCCTATTTCTCCCCATGCCTCGATTTTTCCAGTGATTGTCTGTTTCCCGTTTTTCGCCGTGACGGGTTTTATCTCAAGCTTCTTGCTTTTGCCGTTTACTACGCCTTTTCCTTCGATGGGGACGATCTGTATTCCTTGGATTTTAGGAGGACGGGTATCGGTTATCCGATCCGAGAAATAATCCAAGGGGTCCATGACTTCCTCGGTCTCGGTGTCTCGTACCTCAAAATGGAGATGAGGTCCACCAGAGCTTCCGGTATTGCCGCTTAACGCTACGACTTCATTTTTCTCGACAGGAAGCAAATCCGGCGTAAGGAAGAGATTTACATTGAAACTTTCTTGTGCGTATTGTTGCTCTTTTACATAATTCGCTATTTTCTTCGAGAATTTTTGTAGATGGCCGTATACGGTGGTCGTTCCATCCGGGTGTGTGATGTAAAGCCCGTTACCGTAGCCCCATGGACTTACGGATATACGTGATACGTATCCTTCTTGTACCGTATGTACGGGTTTACCTTCTACCCCTTGTGTCTTGAAGTCTATTCCGGAATGGAAATGATTACTTCTTAACTCACCGAAGTTTCCGCTCAGTAAGATCGGGAAATCGAAAGGATTCCTAAGTTGCTGGGCGTTTGTGTTGATTATGTGGGAGCCGATGATTGCGAATAGACCGGCTAGATATATGGATCTAATATTCATAGGTATTACGTATTTTGACAGACAAAGATAATCGTTTTCGATGAATTATCTATCTCTTATCCTTTGGTATCGGACTTGTACCTGATTTCATGGGGCGAGCCTTTCTTTTTTCCAATGGCCGTCCGGTTGAAGGGTATATACTATGCGATCATGAAGCCGGTTGGGCCTACCTTGCCAGAACTCGATACGTTCGGGAATGACGGCATACCCGCCCCAGTGAGCCGGACGCTCCACTTCTTTTCCAATCCAACGAGCTGCCTCTCTAATGAAAGCTCGTATAAGTTGCATACGGCTGCCGATGGGTTGACTTTGTGGGGATATACGAGCTCCGATCCGGCTTTTATACGGGCGTTTTTTGAAATATTGATCCGATTCATCCGGGGGGACTTTTTCAGCCGTACCTTCGATATGTACCTGCCTTTCTAATTGATGCCATACAAACGAAAGAGAGATTGCCGGGTTTTGTGCCAGTTGCCTGCCTTTTCGGCTTTCGTAGTTGGAGTAGAAAATAAACTTATCATCATGCAGGTCCTTTAATAAGACGGTACGGGTGGAAGGTTTGCCTTCTGGAGATACGGTCCCTACTAGCATGGCCGTGGGTTCATCTACTTTGCTGTCTATAGCCTCTTGTAACCATTGACTGAAAAGCAAGAATGGGTTATCCGGAAGTTCACTTTCCCTTAATCCTCCTTTTGTGTATTCTTGCCGGATTGAGGCGAGATTTATTTCCATATGTGTTCTGTTTGCTTGTTGACTACATAGCTTTTCTTCTTTAATAGGATAACAAGAGATCGGAAAAAAGGTTTCAATGTTTTCCTTTCAGCGTTTGATCTGAGAACGTATTAGGAAATCGACTGTTAATGGTAAATGGTCACTAAAACCGCCCTCATATTTAAAGCCGTAATAGGTTCGAAAAGGACGTACCCCCCGCCATGTTTTATCCTTAGTCAATAAAAAATCAGGAGCGAATATGTGGATGCTTTCCGGAATGATATGCATGGAAGACTCTTGCGTGATGAGATCCCGGTTTACGATTATTTGATCGAGTTGGCTCCATTCGCCTTGGTATTTATGACTACCCGGGAATTGAGTTATATGGGGGCTTGCGAACAAATTATAATAGGTACAAGATGTGGAATCTGTGATCTGCGTATTTTCAGGAAAGGCTTGGGCAGCGAATATCTCGGAAATACTTCTGTCTTGAGGGGTATCATTGAAGTCTCCCATAATGAGTATCCGCGGCTTTTCTCGTATCAGTAACAGGGAATCGCTAGATCCCCGTAAAGTGCGGGCCGCGTCAAAACGATCCTTTTCACTTTCTTTTTCTCCTCCGTAGCGGGAGGGGAAATGACACACGAAAACATCTAAGGTATCGCCTGTTATGATCTTTCCATATACGTGTAGGATATCTCGGGTTAATTTGTGTTTGTTCCCGGAGAAACGAATTGGAATGGATTCATGTCGTAAATAAAAGAATTGATCTCGTTGATAAAGAAGAGCGACATTAATACCTCTGGGATCGGGGCTTTGAGTGATAATATATCGGTAATCCTGCCAGCGGAGCGGTGTGCGACGGGTAAGATGAGACAGGACGGAGTCATTCTCGACTTCGCAAAGAGCTATTAAGGCCGGTGTGCTCCATTCCCCGGCAGCGCTTATTACTTTCGCTATTTGTTGTAGCTTATGATAGTAGCGGCTTTGTGTCCAGTACCGGTTGCCGGAAGGTAGAAATTCATCGTCATTCTTGGTTGGATTATCCCTTGTGTCGAAAAAGTTCTCCACATTATAGGTCATGACCTTGAACGTAGCTTGGGCAAATAACGGAGGGGAGGCAAAGAATAAAAGAAAAAACATAAAAATCTTCATAGTTAAAGCTTTGATTAATTGTTAATATGTAATGTATTCTTATTCGTTTGAATCTTCGGTCTCTTCCTGAACAAACTCGTAGGCTCCTATGGTCGGGCCGTTCGAACTGGTTAGCCGGTTGACACCGTAACGATCGATCGGATAATTCTTCGTTATCTCGGGATCTGCTTTTCCGACTCCGGTAGTCGATACGGAATCTGGCCGGAAATCATAGGTGTATTTATTTTGCTTGCCTCCTACTTTCCGATAGGAAGGAGTCTTTTTGATAAACAAGACCTCCTTGAAGTGATCGCTGGAGGATTCTTTGGCTTTAAGCGCACAGTGATTGAACCGATAATCGAAATCTGTACTGCCATCTGCTTTTAATTCGACATCGTAACTTCCATCGATAGTGCAATTGTCAAAATAAGCTTGCGTGATAGGATACGGGCCATTTCCGTCTACTGTTACGTTATTGAGCAAGTATAGGCATTTACTATCCAAAGGAACAGTCTCGCTGGCCATTTCCCTTTTGGTTAAACTCATGTAATTAGCCATCGTACAGTGAGCGAAGTAATATTTACCACCGACTAAAGTGAGTACACTTCCTCCGGCATTGCTGAATTCCGTATTTGTAGCGATAACATCACAATTGATGGCGAAGAATAGATCGCTCCCCATATTCGTGATCTGTGAGTTGTTTATCTTGATCTTTGGGCGGTCCGGGGTGGAAAGCTCGCAATATACACCGGAGGTACCATTACGTACGATTACATTATCCCAGACATTCCCGTAGCTATCCGCCTTAAAGGTAATGCCTCCCCATTGTCCGGGAGTCCGGTCATACGGTAATATATCATTTAGTATATAATCCAAACGGTCGCCTCGGAAAGTGATAGGCTCATCCAAGGTGCCTAAAGCGTTCATGGAGCCGTGAACGATCAGGCTCGCTTTATCATGCATATAGAAAGTAGCCCCCTTCTCGATATTCAATGAAACCCCTTTAGCGATAACCAAACTATCGTAGATCAAATAAGGACGATTGGCCGTGAGGATAGAATCTTTTGTAATCGTAACACCGCCTTTGTAAAGATTAACATCCTGCCCATAGGCTTCCAATAATACGGATTGACGGATGCCATTCACGGTGAAAAGTACGGAATCCTGTATCAACAGAGGTTGATTGCCCCCATTCGGATCGACCGTTACTTCCACGAATACATACATGCTGTCGTTGGCGAGTATCCCTACATTATTAAATGAGCTACCTTTGCGTCCATCCACATTCATGCGGAAGCCGGTAGACTCTCCACTGGCCAGCATGATGGACTCAATGCTCAGAGGTTCACTATTTTTATTGTAGATCATAAATTGACGGGTGGTAGAACCGATCGTACTGAAGATCGTGTCAAAAGCGAGCGTGTCTGTCGAGAAGCTTAGCCGGTAAGTCGGGTTAGTGGAATAATGATCATCCAAACCGTCGCATGCCGGAAGCATGTTCAACAGAAGCGTCGCGAGTATAAATAGCGTTATCGTTAATCTTTTCATTTTCGTAAATGTTAACTGTAAATATCTTGTGTTCTTGTTTCAATAGATAAACAAAATTATCATAAAAAAGTTGCAAGACATTAACATAAAAAAAGAGGATAGACACGGTTATCGTGTCTTTCCTCTTCCTATAACGCAAAAAACGTTGGTTTATTTTGCGGGGATGCTCTTTAATAATTCAAGAAGGTGGCTCCACCATAAACCGACCGTAGCGATCTCGATACGCTCGTTGGGTGAATGTACGTCACGCAAAGTAGGCCCGAAAGAGATCATATCCAGTTTCGGATATTTTTCCAAGAACAAACCGCACTCTAATCCGGCGTGGATGGCCATGATCTTGGCGTCTTTGTTGAATAGGCGTTTGTAAGTCTCCTGTGCGATCTTCAAGATCTTAGAGTCGGGGTTCGGGGCCCATCCCGGATAGCCGTCGCCATGTTTTACATCTGCTCCAGCCAATAGGAACGTGGAGGCTACCGTATTGGCGATAGCGATCTTGCATGATTCGATAGAGCTACGCTGGCTGGTACCGATCAAGATCGTATTGCCTTCTTTCATCTTTATGGAAGCAAGGTTGGTAGAAGTCTCTACCAAGCCTTCTATATCGTGGCTCATACCGATTACGCCGTGCGGACAAGCGTGCAAGGCGTAGATTAATTTCTCGGCGGTGGCATTGTCGATATGATACTCCGGACGATCCGTGGACTCCATCGCTAACTGAACGTTCGGATCTACATGTTTCAACTCATTTTCAACGTCGGCGGCGAAATGGTTCAGCAAGATACGTACATCCTCCTTATTTTCCGGATGCAAGCCGATCACGGCGTGTGCCTCGCGAGCGATTGCGTTACGTAAGTTTCCTCCATCGATAGAGCAAAGAACGAAATCATATTTCTTTTTCAATAAGAATAAGAAACGAACCAAGATCTTGTTGGCATTGCCTAATCCTTTGTGGATCTCGCCACCGGAGTGACCGCCATTCAGCCCTTTCACGTCGATACGGAAATACTGCATCTTATCGGACGTAGGAACTGGCTCGTAATGGAAAGTCGCTTGCGTGTCTTTACCTCCGGCGCAACCCATAAAGATCTCTCCCTCGTCCTCGCTATCGAGATTTAACAAGATATCTCCGGTCATGAAACCTTCTTTCAAGGCTTTCGCTCCGGTCAAACCTGTTTCTTCGTCTACCGTGAACAAACATTCGATCGGACCGTGTTGGATATCATCGGAGGCAAGCAAAGCCAGCTCGGCCGCTACACCGATACCATTATCGGCTCCCAAAGTAGTGCCGTTGGCACGCAGCCATTCGCCGTCGACGATCGTCTCGATCGGATCATTGTCGAAATCGTGCTTCGTACCGTTATTTTTCTCGCAAACCATATCCATGTGAGACTGCAATACGACTACCGGACGATCCTCCATTCCCGGAGTGGCAGGCTTTGACATTAAAAGGTTGCCGGCTTCATCTTTCTTGATAGCTATTTTGTACTCTTTCGCAAATGATTCTAGGAATTCAATCATTTTGCCTTCCTTTTTTGAGGGGCGAGGCACTTGGGTTACTTGATGGAAGAACTTCCATACGATAGTAGGCTTTAAATCAGTAATCTTCATAATGTTACAATGTATTATAGATGTTACTCTAAAGTTAATAAAACCGCAACTGAAAGAGCTTAGTTCGAAAAAAAGTAGAATAAAATGCCAAAAAGACACTTAGTAATCACTTAAACTCTTATATTTGCGTCCACAAATATAGAGAAAATGCTTACAACGTTATTATTTACGGTCATAATTCTTGTTATCAGCGTCGTGTTGCTATCGATAAAAGTGCTGTTGAAAAAGGGAGGAAGGTTCCCGAATACGCATATCGAAGGAAACAGGGCGTTGGGTAAGAAAGGTATATTTTGCGCGAAGACCATGGATCGTATGGCGGTTAGGCAAAAGGGGCTCTATGACATCATGAACGAAATAAAAGAATAAAAAAATAAGATTTAAATTGCACTTTATGAAGAACATTAACTACGTTATTAACGGTGTGCTAGCGGTGGCTGTCGTAATCTTGTATATTATGCAATTTTCCGGCAAGAAAGAATCAAGCGTAACAAGAACATTCGCGTCAGCGGGAGACACAACGGCCTTACTTCCGATCGCTTATGTAAATGTGGATTCCCTGTTACTTAATTACAATTATTCCAAGGATCTGAACGAGATCATCTTGAAGAAACAAGAGAATTCCCGTGCTAACATCACCCAGAAAGCCCGTAGTTTACAAGGCGAGATGCAAGATTTCCAGCGTAAGGTAGAAAATAACGCTTTCCTTACCCGTGAGAGGGCGGAGCAAGAGCAACAACGTTTATTGAATAAGCAACAAGAGTTGCAGAACTTAGATAACCAATTGGCTCAAGAGTTGATGCAAGAGCAGCAGAAGTTGAACGAGCAATTACGCGATACGGTTGTTTCTCAATTGAAGGCTTTCAATCTGGGTAGGGGCTATCAAGTGGTATTCAGCAATACGGTAGGAGATAATATCCTTTTGGCTGGCGATTCCTATGATATCACAGGCGAATTGCTGGAATACTTGAATAAGAATTATTCCTCTCCGGCCAAGTAAGCTATTAATAGAATTTATAAAAGAAAGGGTGTATCAAAGGAACGTTTGATACACCCTTTTTTAACGGTACTTACCGGGGATTTTATAGAAGATATACTGTATCTGCAAAGTAATATATACTGCGTTGGCCTGGTCAGTATATATTCATCGGTCGAGACTGCGTTTTGCGGCCAATTACTCTTTAGGAGTAACGAAAGCGGTATATACTTGTAAGATAGCGGCTACGCTCAAGCAAAGGATCCACTCGGTACGGTTGTTGAACATAAAGCCGGAAGATACGATCATTAGAAGTCCGGCGAATACGTTGAAACGGTGGAGCCGACGGCGACGAAAGTCCAAGTCCTTAACCGGAAGGGTCAGATAGCAAACGGCTATACCCGCCGCACCGACAGCGAATAAATAAGGGGCGACAGCCCAATGAGTAAGAAACAATACGGCACCGGCTAATACGAGTAATCCCGCTACGCCGAAAATAATCGATCTGATTTGTTGATTCATTTATTTGTCCTTGATAATAAAAACATCCTCGTTCGACCTTTTCATAAAATACTCTTCACGGGCGAAACGCTCCAGTCCCTCCTTGTCCGTATGAAGGTCGTTTAATTTCTTGCTGTTGATTTCGATCTCCTTTTGGTAATGTTTGATCTCTTTCTCCAAGCCGCGTATTTTCTCGTCGTACGTATAGCGTTTATACAGGCTGCTATCGCCCACCGTAAAGGTGACGATAAGGAACACGATGGTAACCAACCAATAAGCGTTGATCCACGATAGATACTTTATGTAAAACTCTTTTATGCGTGACATCGAAACATCGTTTTCGCGAAGATAATGAATTATTTTGTTTATCTTTGTCTTATCAATAAAAAGCAGAGAATGGATAATTATATTGTATCGGCAAGAAAATATCGCCCGTCCACTTTCCGGAGTGTAGTAGGGCAGAAGTCTCTTACCACTACGCTGAAAAATGCGATACAAAGTAACAAATTAGCGCATGCTTATCTGTTTTGCGGTCCTCGTGGAGTAGGAAAGACCTCGTGTGCCCGTATCTTTGCGAAGACAATCAATTGCTTGAATCCGACGGCGGATGGCGAGGCTTGCAATGCGTGCGAGTCGTGCCGGGCTTTCAATGAGCAGCGTTCTTATAATATTCATGAACTGGATGCCGCCTCGAATAACTCGGTGGACGATATTCGTACCTTGATCGACCAAGTGCGTATCCCGCCTCCAATCGGTAAATACAAAGTCTTCATTATTGACGAGGTCCATATGTTGACAACCGCCGCTTTCAACGCATTCTTGAAGACATTGGAGGAACCTCCGCATCATGCTCTCTTTATCTTGGCTACGACCGAGAAGCACAAGGTGCTTCCCACGATCCTTTCCCGTTGTCAGATCTATGATTTCTCCCGTATATCCATCGCCGACATGGTGGAGCATTTGCAATATGTCTCTTCGCAAGAGGGGGTAACAGCGGAACCGGAAGCCTTGAACGTGATCGCCCAGAAAGCGGATGGAGGTATGCGCGACGCTTTGTCTATCTTTGACCAAGTGGTAAGTTTTACGAATGGAAATATCACGTATCAAGCGGTTATCGATAACTTGAACGTGCTGGATTATGAGTATTATTTTCGTCTGACGGATGCGATCTTATCTGGCAATGTGCGGGCATCTTTATTGATCTTGAACGAGATATTAGGCAAAGGATTCGACGGGCAGAATATCATAACCGGTTTGGCCGGGCATTTCCGGGATTTATTGGTATGCCGGGATGAGTCCACCTTGGTGCTATTCGAGGTGGGGGCTTCTATACGTGAACGATATAAGGAGATGGCGAAACATTGTCCGGATCAACTTCTGTTCAAGGCGATAGAGCTAGCGAATACGTGTGATTTGAATTATCGTGCCAGCCGCAATAAGCGTCTTTTATTGGAATTGACGTTGATTCAGCTCTGTCAATTAACACAGGTAGCCGCCGACGATAAAAAAAAAGCGCTGATTGAGCCGATCGCCGGGACGAATCCAGCTTCTCAAGCGGTGAATAGCGGGAAGCCTCAACAGCCGCCTCAAGCTCCTTCAGTTACGGCAGCGGCCGGTGCTCCACAAGTTATGAGTACGCACATGCCGAGCTCGGTTCCTGCGCCACCTCCGTCTACAGCGCCTAATCCGGTTCGTAGAACGGCTCGTCCGATGGGAATCTCCATGAAGGAGATCGGAGTGGAGAAGCCTAAGCAACAAACCGTTCAACAAGCGACAACGAACGTAAAGGAGGTAGTAACTCCCTTTGACAATGATTCCTTGGTTCGTGAATGGGATAATTACGCCGCAACGATTGACAAGAAAGTGTATCTTAAGAATACGATGATCAATTGCAAGCCTACCTTGCAAGAGAATTATTATTTCGAGGTAGCCGTACATAACCCGGGGCAGCAAGAGGAATTGATCAATAATGCGATCCATATCCTGCCATTTCTCCGCCAGCATCTTACTAATAGCCGTATCCAGATGCGTGTCCGGATCGTAGAGGGAAATGAGAAGCATTTGGCTTATACATCCACGGAGAAGCTAGAGTTGCTGATGAAGATAAATCCTACCTTGGGTCGTTTGAGGGATGAATTTAATTTGACGTTAGATTAAGTAGATATGCTAAAGATCCCAAGAAGGGATCTTTAGTCTTATTTTTTATTCCTTTGTCTCAAGATAAACCACTTGAGTTTGCAAATACTCCTCAAGTCCATGTTTTCCATCCGCGCCACCGATTCCGGATTTACGCCATCCCGCATGGAAGCCTTGCATAGCCTCAAAATTCTCACGGTTAATATAAGTCTCCCCGAATTTTAAGGAACGCATTACCTTGAATGCGTTATCCAAGTTTTGTGTATATACGGAAGATGTCAATCCATATTCGCAATCATTCGCCCATGCGATAGCGTCGTTGATATCTGAATATTCGACAACCGGCAGTATGGGGCCAAAAGTCTCTTCTTGTATGATATCCATTTTCTGTGTAACACAATCCAAAACGGTCGGTTCGAAGAAATATCCTTTTGTACCGATCCTATGCCCGCCACACAGTAGCCTAGCACCTTGCTGGATCGCTCTCTCTACTTTTTTCTCCATAGACTCCAATGCGCTGGCTTCAATAAGCGGTCCCATATCCAGATCCGCGACCTCATTGGGGTTTCCTACTTTTACCTGCTTCATGCCGGCGACTAGTTTTTCCATGAAGGTCTCTTTTATCGCTTTGTCTACATAAACCCGTTCGGCACAATTACATACCTGTCCGGTATTGATCACACGAGAGGCAATAATAGACTTAACAGCAAGATCGATATCTGCGTCCTTCATCACGATAGCCGGGGCTTTACCTCCTAACTCCAGAGAAACTTTCGTGATATTAGGAGCGGCAGCGGACATGGTTTGTTGTCCGGCTCCCACGCTTCCTGTCAGACTAACCATACCTACTTTCGGATTCGCCGCGAGTTCATGCCCAATCACGCTACCCCGTCCATTTACCAGATTGAAAACGCCGGCAGGCAAACCTGCCTCCTCCACGATCTGTGCGAATACGTATGCGTTCTCTGGCGTAAGCTGGCTAGGTTTTATCACGATCGTATTTCCGGTGATCAAGGCCGGAGAGGCTTTACGAGCGACTAGAAAGAATGGGAAATTCCAAGGTAGGATACCTGTCGTTACTCCAATCGGTCTCTTAAATAAGAAAATGCTTTCATGAGGGCGGTCACTGGGAATGATTTCCCCTTCGTACCGACGGGCCCAGCCTGCCATGTAATCCATATAGTCTGCGGTAAAAAGGACTTCAACATTGGCGAGTCCTTGGGTTTTGCCTCCTTCACGGACGATGATGTCGGTCAGTTCCTTCTCTCTCTTACGGATGCCAGCCGCTATCTTTGTCAGATAAGCAGCCCTTTCTATGGAGGGCGTTCTTTCCCATTGATTCTGCGCTTTCTCTGCGGCATCGATCGCTTTTCTGGCATCTTCAACCGTCCCGTCGGGCATCAGTGAAATAACCTCTTCGGTAGAAGGATTCAATACCTTGATCCATTTCCCAGACTCATTCTCAATGAATCTGCCATCTATAAACATTTTCAATTCTTTCATGATACTATTTTTAGGTTGAATAATTTGTTCTTAAAAGTACGGAAAGGAAGGAATGGCAATGTTTTAAAAATGATAATAGTTCTATCAGAAATGATAGTGAATCAAGATAATAGGGTAGATATAGGAAAAACAGCCTCAAGAAGTTGATCTTCTCAAGGCTGTTTTTTTATAGAATGATCGTTTTTCGTTTTAGCAGGCTTTGAAGCTCATGTCCAAGCTCTTCACGGAGTGAGTCAAAGCCCCTACGGAGATGAAGTCTACGCCACATTCCGCGTAATCACGTAATGTGTCGAACGTGATACCGCCGGAAGACTCTACCTCGAAACGTCCGTTGATGCGGCGAACCGCTTCTTTTGTATTCTCGATATTGAAATTATCCAACATGATACGATCGATACCGCCTACTTTCATGGCTTGTTCCAACTCGTCGAAGTTACGAACCTCGATCTCGATCTTCAGGTTCTTTCCTTTTTCTTTCAGATAGTTTTGCGCACGTGTGATCGCTTGCTCGATGCCGCCGGCGAAATCCACATGATTATCTTTCAATAAGATCATATCGAACAAACCGATGCGATGGTTCATGCCGCCACCGATACGTACCGCCTCTTTCTCGATCATACGCATACCGGGAGTTGTCTTGCGAGTATCCAAAACGTGTGTCTTGGTGCCTTCCAACGCCTTGGCGTATTTACGGGTCGTAGTAGCGATACCGCTCATGCGTTGCATAACGTTCAGCATCAACCGTTCGGTCTGCAATAAGGATTGGATCTTACCTTCCACCACGAACGCTATATCCCCTTTTTTCACTTCGGCTCCGTCTTGTATAAAGACCGTCATTTTCAGTTCCGGATCGAAGTCGTGGAAGATACGTTTAGCCATTTCCACGCCGGCCAATACGCCATCTTCCTTGATGATCAGCTGGCTTTTCCCCATCGCTGTCTCGGGGATGCAACATAAGGTGGTATGATCACCATCGCCAATATCCTCGGCAAACGCTAATTTGATTAAGTCGTCAATAAGTTTGTCCATCTTTTATTCTATTCTGATTGATTGTATAATCGCTGTATTCCCTTCGGCACGGTACGTGATGTTTACACGGTACTCACCGGAAGACGTCGGAAGCTTTCCGACAAGGAAACCGCTTTCCTTTTTATCCGCATGATGTACGACCGAGAATCCGGAAGGCTTATTCGAACTGAAAAATGAGGACAACATAGAGACGGCCTCACTTCCGTTACATTTCTTAGAGGAACCGGGCAAGGCTACATCCACCACCTTATCCATAGCACCGGATAGAGAGGAGGCATTTCCTGCCTTGAAAGCATTTGATATACTGGTAATATCCGCCGCCTGCGCACATACGAATGCGAATATCAAGGCGAATGTAAGTAAGAGTCGTTTCATAAGCTTTCTTTATTTAAAATAGTTTCTTTAATTTCTTTATATCTTGTCTGCAATCAAAAATACCCACGATGTGTATATAAGGTTCGTCTATATAGTAGATGATCTTGTATACATCATCTATTAATATCCTAAAAGGATGAGCCCAGTCTGCTCTCATTTCCATTGTTGCACCATTTTCTTTACCTCATCATGGCTTCTCGTTTGGCCTTGTTGCACCTGTTTTTCGGCGGTTTCGTAGAAGGCCTCACGTTCATGAACACCCAAACTCTCCCATGTTTGCAATGGATAAACTCCTGCTTTTTTTGAAGAACAGAAGTCTTTTAATTCTTTTTTTAGGCGAGTGATAAATGATTCATCAAGATCCGCCGCTAAAAAGTCTTGTATAAATTCTAGTTTTAAGCTATCTGTTCCCATAAATATTTGGTTTCGTTTTTGCAAAGGTATGTATTTTTCTTGTAACTTAGCCTTTCTAAACCTGTAAATGTAAGTAGATGAAGATTGGACTGATTGTGATTGGTAAGACGGATGCCGGTTATTTTGTGGAGGCTATCAATGAGTATAAAAATCGCTTGACGCATTATATACCCTTTGAAATGGAAGTCATACCGGATATAAAGAACGTAAAGAACCTCTCAGAGGCGCAGCAAAAGGAGAAAGAGGGCGAACTGATTTTAAAGGCTTTGCAGCCCGGCGATTATTTGGTGTTGCTGGACGAGAAAGGGAAGGAGTTCACCTCCATGCAATTTTCTACTTATCTGGAAAAGAAAATGCATGCGGTTCCGAAACGCTTGGTATTTGTGGTGGGCGGTCCTTACGGTTTTAGTGAGGCCGTGTATAAGGCGGCATCGGAAAAGATCTCGTTGAGCAAGATGACTTTTTCCCACCAGATGATCCGATTGATCTTTATCGAGCAGATTTACCGGGCGATGACGATCTTGAATAACGAGCCTTACCATCATGAATAACCGCATCGTTTAACGCCGGTATCCGCATAGCCCTACGCCTATACTGGCGTAAGTTCACACCGATACTGCCGTGAGGCTATGCGAATACTGGTGTTTTTCTCCCGGATTAATGGACTAATTTCAGGCCGACGATCCCTATCAATATCAAGGATAAGAACAATAATCTGAATATATTCGCGGAATCATGGAAAAACAAGATTCCAAGAAGAACAGTCCCTATAGCCCCGATCCCGGTCCAGATTACATAAGCCGTACCGATCGGGATGCTTTTCTGGGCGAGATATAAGAAATAACCGCTTAAGCCCATGGATAAGATCGATAAACCTATAAACCAAATAAAATATTTGGAATGCATACTTGCTAATTTAAAGCCCAGCGGCCAGCCGATCTCGAATAATCCGGCTATAATTAACAGAATCCAAGCCATATAGAATTAGTCTTAAAAGTTTTCCCGTGTCTTCTGGATCAATAAATAATCCAATAAAGTCATGGCGGTCATAGACTCGACGATAGGTACCGCACGAGGCAATACGCATGGATCATGACGTCCGCGTGCCTTTAATATCGTATCCTCTCCCTCCATGTTAACCGTTTCTTGTTCCATCAAGATCGTAGCGACCGATTTAAAGGCTACCCGGAAATAAATATCTTGTCCGTTGGAGATCCCTCCTTGGATACCGCCGGAATTATTGGTACGAGTATTGATATGCCCGTTATCATTGAAAAAGCGATCGTTCCTTTCCGATCCGCGGAAGAAGGCGGCGTTGAATCCGTCTCCATACTCGAAGCCCTTCACGGCGTTGATCGTAAGCATCGCATGTCCCAATGCGGCATGTAACTTGCCGAACACAGGCTCTCCCAATCCGACGGGAACCCCTTTCGCCACACAGGTAATAACACCGCCGATCGTATCTCCTTTTGATTTGACCTCGGCGATCAAGGTTTCCATCTCTGAGGCGGTCTTCGGGTCCGGGCAACGTACGTCGCTCTCCTCCGTCAAGCTTAAATCATAATCTTGGTAACTACCCGCTAATTGGATCGGGCCGACCTGCGAGGTATAAGCTTGAATCTGTATGCCGTATTGTTTAAGGGCGAGTTTAGCGATAGCCCCAGCCACGCAACGAGCGATCGTTTCCCGGGCGGACGAACGTCCACCTCCACGGGGGTCACGGATTCCATATTTCGTTTGATAGGTATAATCGGCATGGGAAGGACGGTAAACCGTTTTCATATTGTCATAGTCCGAGGAATGTTGGTTTTTGTTCCAGATGATGAAACCTATCGGCGTGCCGGTTGTCTTTCCCTCGTAGATACCGGAAAGAAACTGTACCTCATCATCCTCTTTACGGGGGGTCGTGATACGGGATTGTCCCGGTTTACGACGGTTCAGCTCTTGCTGGATGAATGCCGTATCTAATTCGATCCCGGCTGGGCATCCGTCGATCACGCCGCCGATACCGGGGCCGTGCGATTCGCCGAACGATGTTAATCTATAAATATTACCAAAAGTATTCACCGTTTTGTCTAATTGAAAATTGAAAACTGAAAATTGAGAATCAAAAGCCGATGATTAGGCGTTTCTCCTAATTTTCAATTTTCAATTCTCAATTTCCCATTATTTAGTGGCATCCACCACAACCACAACCACCCTCGTGGTTATCGCCACAATCGCTACCGCAATCGTCGCAACCGCAACTGCATCCACCTGCGGGAGCGGAGAAGGCTGCGATCTCTTCCGCAGTCGGTTCGTGTACGTCGATTACCTCGCCGCTGAAGTGCAAAGTCTCGCCAGCCAACGGATGGTTGAAGTCCATTACCACGATATCATCCTTCACTTCCAATACAGAGCCGTTCATACGGTTGCCATTAGAATCCATCATTGGGACGGTATTACCTTCCTTGATCATCTCGGCGTCGAATTTACCGTCCACCTCGAAGATATTCTTCGGAAGATCCAATACGTGCTCCTCGTTATATTCGCCATAAGCCTCGGCTGGCTCGATGGAGAAGTTGAACGTGCCACCTACTTCCAGCCCGTTCAAGGCTTTCTCGAATGCCGGAAGCATCATGCCTGTTCCGTAGATGAATTTCAAAGGAGCCTCGACCGTCGCTTTTTCCATTAACTCACGTTCTTCACCTTCGCCAACGTTCAGGTCGTATGTAACCGCAACGTATTTGTTTGCTGTAATTTTCATTTGTCTTGTATTTTAAATATGTATAGAAATGCTCGCAAAGATACGATTTTATTTCTTATCCACCGCCTTTTTAAGAGCGTTCATCGCTTTATCTAAAACAGAGCGGGGGCAACCAATGTTCAAACGCATATGGCCTTCTCCCCCGGGGCCGAAGATACTTCCGTCGTTCAGCGCTAGTCCGGCTTTGTCTTTGAACAGGTGTACGAGTTCATCTTGACTTAATTCCAGTTCCCTGCAATCCAACCAAACGAGGAAGGAGGCTTGGGGCTGGTAAACTTTTATCTTGGGGAGATGTAGTTTCATGAACTCTTCCACGAAACGTACATTCTCCATGATATACATTCGCATTTGTTGCAACCATTCGGCGCCATAGGTGTAAGCGGCGGTTGTCGCCGTATAAGCGAAGATCGTGCCATCGCCAAACTCTCCGGCCTCAAGGAAAGAATAAAATTCTTCCCGGATGCGATCATTGGGAACGATTGCGTAGGAAGTCACGATACCGGCGATATTGAACGTCTTGCTCGGTGCCATGAAAGTTACGCTGCAAGAAGCGGCAGTATCCGATACGGAGGCAAATGGATAATGCGTATACTGAGGATAGGCCATTTCCGCATGAATCTCATCGGAGATAACCAAAATATTGTGCTTGGCGCAAATCTCGGCCAATCGGACCAAGGTTTCCTTTTTCCAGACGATCCCGCCCGGATTGTGAGGGTTGCAGAGGATCAATACCTTGCATTTATCATCTATAATAGATTCAAGATGATCGAAATCCATCTCATAAACACCATCTACCATCTTTAGCGGATTATAAACGACCTCACGCTTCATTTTTTCCGGAACGATGCGGAACGGGTGATAAACAGGGGGCTGGATGATGACCTTATCTCCTTTTTGCGTAAAGCATTGGATAGCGAAAGCGATTCCCTTTACGATTCCCGGGATATAGCTGATCCATTCCCGTTGTATTTTCCAGTTATGTTTGTAGTGTACCCAATTGATGATACTCTCGTAATACTCGTCGGAGCCGAATGTATAGCCGAATATCTCGTGCTCACAACGTTTCTTCAGGGCCTCTACAATAAAGTCCGGTGTGCGGAAATCCATATCCGCCACCCATAGTGGTATCAGATTCTCGTCACCGAACATCTCTTTCAAACGGTCGAATTTCACGCAACTCGTCCCATGCCGTTCGATAACTTCGTCGAAGTTGTAGTGTTTCATATTTTTATTAACGATCAGTTTCTTAATTGCTATTGGGGTCAAAGATACAAATTATTATATTTATTGTTTATCCAAATCAAAATATGAAATGCTGTATATTAGGAAATCGGCGATATATTTAATGAATCGTTTACTTAAACGGCTTATCAAACCGTGAACTGGCAAAATGTCAAAGTGCTATTATTGCTCTCTGTGGGTGATGAATTATGGGGCGGGGGCTTGGTCGCACGGAAAAAGCGCAAGCATTTGATGGTTGTGTAAATCAGAATGATGTTTGAATGCAGGTCTTGTTGGTCTTTTTTTATGATTGATGTTTGAAGAGCTGTCTATCGGTTGAGTATTTAAGGCTTTCTCTGTCTGAAAGTCATTTTGAAAATGTCTTTGCTTGAGCTGCTTCTAGCGTGGGTTATGCCGGATTTAGTCTTGATTTTAGGTGATTTTTATTCGAATGTTAACAAAATTTAGTCCGATACTAGATGAAATTTCTTCCTTATGTTCTTCAGAAAACTTCCTTATGTTTTTTCTAGAACACTATTATGAATTTTTTCAAGGCTATTTATAGTCTACAAGTGTTAATAAATATGTGATTTAGAGTTTATATGTATCTTTTTTATCGCTAGAATAGGATTTTCTTATGAGATACGTGTTATCGTAAGTCGTGTTATCTGATAAAAATGTTATCTGGAATCTGTTTTAGATAACATTTGTCTTTTTACTGTTTCTGTTTGGAAATCGAAGTTTTTTCCCTTCTATACCTTCCGATTCCTAAGTAATACACTCTTGCTCCTGTTAAAATGCAATCCTAAAATGGTATTTGCTTGAGAATTGAAAGAAAAATGAAGAATTTTCTTTTAAATCCTTTGCGCATATCAATTATTGTTCTACATTTGCAGCGTCAAACAAACAAAGACAATAAGAAAAGATGATGAACAACGTATTGCATATTATTCTCGTGGTGGTCCTTCTAGTCATTAGTAGGTAAGGAGAAAGGTGTGTAAGAAGTTGTGAAGTCGTAGAGATATTTCTTAAGCCTTTCTCCATATAGGGAAAGGCTTTTTTATTATAAATAAATCAAGGTAGAGGCGTGGATAAAGCGCTCTACGAACAAAAAATAGGAAAGAGATGAAGAATCCGTTAAGAAGCTCATTTAGCACCGAAGGTCGTAGGATGGCCGGAGCCCGTGCGCTATGGCGTGCCAACGGGATGAAAGAGGAACAGTTCGGCAAGCCTATTATCGCTATCGTAAATTCATTTACCCAGTTCGTGCCGGGGCATACGCATTTGCATGAGATCGGGCAATTGGTCAAGGCCGAGATCGAGAAACAAGGTTGTTTCGCCGCTGAATTTAATACGATCGCTATCGACGACGGTATCGCTATGGGGCACGATGGGATGCTTTACTCGCTTCCTTCACGCGACATTATTGCGGACAGCGTGGAATATATGGTAAATGCCCATAAGGCGGACGCTATGGTTTGCATCAGCAATTGCGATAAGATCACGCCGGGTATGCTTATGGCTTCCATGCGATTAAATATCCCGACGGTGTTCGTGTCCGGTGGCCCGATGGAGGCAGGTGAGCTGGATGGCCGCCATCTTGATTTGATCGACGCGATGATTGAGTCTGCCGATACATCGGTAAGCGATGAGCGTATCGAGCAGGTGGAACGCCATGCGTGTCCGGGTTGCGGTTGTTGTTCCGGTATGTTTACCGCTAACTCTATGAACTGCTTGAACGAGGCGATCGGTCTGGCGCTTCCGGGTAACGGGACGATCGTGGCTACCCATAAGAACCGTATCCAACTTTTCCGTGACGCGGCTAAGCAAATCGTTGAGAACGCTTACAAATACTATCGTGACGGGGATGATTCCGTGTTACCTCGCAACATCGCTACCCGTCAGGCTTTCTTGAACGCCATGTCGCTGGATATCGCCATGGGGGGGTCTACCAATACGGTGCTTCACTTATTGGCCGTGGCACAAGAAGCCGGCGCCGATTTTCATATGGAGGATATCGATATGTTATCCCGCAAGACTCCTTGCCTGTGTAAGGTAGCCCCGAATACGCACACTTATCATGTACAAGACGTAAACCGTGCCGGTGGAATCCTCGGTATCATGAACGAGTTGATGAAAGCCGGGCTTGTGGATGGCAGCACGAGACGTGCGGACGGCCTGACCTTGGCCGAGGCTGTTGATAAATACGCCGTCACTTCCCCGAACGTAACGGAGGAGGCGATTCGTAAATACAAGAGCGCTCCCGCTCATCGGTTCAGTATCCAGATGGGCTCCCAAGAATCTTATTATAAGGAATTAGATACGGATCGTGCCGAAGGTTGTATCCGTGACGTGGAGCACGCTTATTCCAAGGATGGCGGCTTGGCTGTTTTGAGAGGGAATATCGCCTTGGACGGATGTGTCGTAAAAACCGCCGGTGTGGATGAGAGTATTTGGAAATTCTCCGGCCCGGCGAAAGTCTTCGATTCACAGGATGCCTCTTGCGAGGGCATTTTAGGAGGCAAGGTCGTTTCAGGCGATGTGGTCGTCATCACGTATGAGGGGCCGAAAGGGGGGCCGGGAATGCAAGAGATGTTATATCCTACCTCTTATATAAAGAGCCGTCACTTAGGTAAGGAGTGCGCCTTGATCACGGATGGTCGTTTCAGTGGCGGTACGTCCGGTCTTTCTATCGGGCATATCTCTCCCGAGGCCGCTTCCGGTGGCGCTATCGGACTGGTGAGAGACGGGGATATCATCGAGATCAATATCCCGGAACGTTCCATCAACGTGCGGCTGAGCGACGAGGAGTTGGCCGAGCGCCGTAAAGCGGAAGAGGCACGTGGAAAGAAAGCCTTTACGCCGCCGATGCGTCAGCGTGAGGTCTCGAAAGCGTTGAGAGCGTACGGGAAGATGGTTAGCTCCGCCGATAAGGGAGGTGTAAGGATTGTTGAAGATTAAAGCCAATAATATACATTAAACACGTTATTTCTTATGGAGAAACAAAAGATAACCGGTTCGGAAGCTTTGCTGAAAGCGTTGATTGCTGAAGGAGTAGATACTATCTTCGGTTATCCCGGCGGACAGGCGATACCTATTTACGACAGTTTATATGATTATAGGGACCAGTTGAGGCATGTATTGGTGCGCCACGAGCAAGGCGCTACCCATGCGGCTCAAGGATATGCCCGTGTATCCGGCAAGGTAGGAGTGACGTTGGTTACTTCCGGCCCGGGCGCTACGAATACCATCACGGGTATCGCTGATGCGCTGATGGATAGTACGCCAATGGTCGTAATCGCCGGTCAAGTACCCTCGCCGTTGTTGGGAACCGATGCTTTTCAGGAAGTCGACGTGATTGGCATCACGCAACCGATCACGAAATGGGCTTATCAAATCCGCAAGCCGGAGGAGATCGCATGGGCTGTTTCTCGTGCTTTTTATATCGCTTCTACAGGCCGTCCGGGTCCAGTTGTGCTGGATTTAGCGAAGGACGCGCAAGTAGGGTTGGTGGAATATGAATATAAGAAGGTCGATTACGTACGTAGTTATCAACCGGAGCCGGATATCAATAAGGATCGTATCAAGGCCGCCGCCGATTTAATCAATGAGGCGAAGAAACCCTTCTGTCTGGTCGGACAGGGAGTATTGTTAGGCGGTGCGGAAGAGGAATTGAAAGCGTTTCTCCAAAAGAATGATATACCTGCCGGATCTACGGTATTGGGCTTATCCGCGTTGCCAACCGATTTCCCATTGAACAAGGGAATGCTCGGCATGCATGGAAACGTAGGGCCGAACCGGAAAACGAATGAGTGTGATGTATTGATCGCTATCGGTATGCGTTTCGACGACCGTGTGACTGGCGATTTAAAGACATACGCTAAGCAAGCCAAGATTATCCATCTGGATATCGACAACTCGGAAATCGGCAAGAATGTTGCCGTGGACGTAAAGGTGCTGGGGAATGCCAAGCACACGATACCGATGATCACGGCGTTGTTGGAAGAACGTAGACGTCCGGAATGGAATGCCGAGTTCGATCGGGACGAGAAAGAGGAATACGATAAGGTAATCGAGAAGGAATTGTATCCGACCGAGGGCCAACTGAAAATGGGCGAGGTAGTCCGTAAGGTTTCCGAGGCGACCGGTAACGACGCTGTATTGGTGACCGACGTTGGGCAGAACCAGATGATGGGCGTCCGCTATTTCAAATATAAACAAACCCGTAGCGTGGTGACTTCCGGAGGTTTAGGTACGATGGGATTTGGTCTGCCGGCCGCTATGGGCGCAAAGTTCGGGGCTCCGGACCGTACGGTCTGCTTCTTTACCGGTGATGGGGGTATGCAGATGACGATTCAGGAATTGGGCACTATCATGCAGGAGAAACTGAACGTGAAGATTATCATTCTTAATAATAACTTCTTAGGTATGGTACGTCAGTGGCAAGAATTGTTCTTCCACGAGCGTTATTCAAACACCATCATGGAGAATCCGGATTTCGTGGCGATCGCTAAAGCCTATGGTATCGCCGGCCGTGCCGTTGAAAAGCGGGAGGAATTGGACGACGCTATCGCTGAGATGCTAAACCACGACGGCGCTTACGTGTTGGTCGCTAACGTGGAGACTTGCGGAATGGTATATCCGATGGTTCCTGCCGGGGGAAGCGTGACAAACATGATTATGGGAGACGAGAAATAAGGAGGAGATGAAGCTATGACAACAAAGAAATTATATACCGTTATTATCTTTTCAGAGAATATCGTAGGTCTTTTGAACCAGATAACGATTATCTTTACACGCCGACAGCTGAACATCGAGACTCTGTCCGTCTCTCCGTCCGCTATCAAGGGCATCCATAAGTTTACGATCACGACATTCGCCGATGAGGATATGATCGATAAGGTGGTGAAACAGATCGATAAACGTGTGGATATCTTGAAGGCTTATTATAATACGGATGAGGATTTGGTTTATCAAGAGATCGCTCTTTATAAGCTAAGTACCGAGCTTTTCATCAAGATGGGAACCGTGGAGGGATTGATCCGTAAATACAACGCTCGTATCTTGGAGATGAACGAGACCTGCGTGGTATTGGAGAAGAGTGGCCACTATGACGAGACACAAGCCTTGTTCAATGAGTTGAGTGAGACGATCGGTGTCCTGCAATTCATCCGCTCCGGACGTGTGGCTATCACGAAGAGCAAGGTGGAGCGCTTGAGCGATATGTTGGCCGATATGGAGCGAAAGTTACATGAAAAGCAACAATAATAAGATATGGAGAAAGTAGGATTATTTCATTTCGTGGCGGAGCCGTATTTGATGGATTTTAGGGGACGTGTAACGCTCCCTATGATTGGTAATTATTTGATTCACGCCGCTTCCAGCCATGCCGGAGAGCGTGGGTTCGGTTTCAATGATATGTCGGAGCGTCATACGGCTTGGGTGTTGTCCCGTCTGGCTATCGAGATGAAGGAATATCCTACCGCCTTCGATAAGATTAATCTATACACTTGGATCGATGAGGTCGGACGCCTCTTCACCAGCCGTTGTTTTGAGCTGGCGGATGAGAATGGGAAAACCTTTGGATTTGCCCGTTCTATTTGGGCGGCTATCGACGTGGAGACCCGCCGTCCTACCTTATTGGATATAGAGGCATTGGGCAAATATATCGACGAGCGTCCGTGCCCGATCGAGAAGCCGGGCAAGATCATGCCGGCGGAGAATAAGGCGGAGGGAATCCCGTATTCGATCAAATACAGCGACTTGGATATCAACGGTCACTTCAATAGCGTGAAGTATATCGAGCATCTGCTGGATTTGTTCGATATCGACCAGTTCAAGACCCGTGAGATCGGCCGTCTGGAGATCGCCTACCAATCCGAGGGTAAACAAGGTATGCCGCTTACGCTTCATAAGGCGGAGTCCGATCCCGATAAGCAAGACATGGCTATTTGCCATGAGGGAAAGGCGATCTGTCGTGCGGCGGTTACTTGGAGATAATAAAAGAGATACATAAATAGGTTTTTAAACATTAATAGTTAAAAAGAAAATGGCACAAATGAATTTTGGCGGTGTTGTAGAGAATGTAATGACCCGCGAGGAATTTCCGTTGGAAAAGGCAAGAGAGATATTAAAAGATGAGACAATCGCTGTTATCGGCTATGGCGTACAGGGACCGGGACAGTCATTGAACCTTCGTGACAATGGCTTCAACGTAATCGTTGGCCAGCGCCAAGGTAAGACTTACGATAAAGCGGTTGAGGACGGATGGGTTCCGGGTGAGACTCTGTTCGGTATCGAGGAGGCTTGCGACAAGGCCACGATCATCATGTGCTTGTTGTCCGACGCTGCCGTAATGTCTGTATGGCCTACGATGAAGCCTTATTTGACAGCTGGCAAGGCCCTGTATTTCTCTCATGGTTTCGCGATCACTTGGAACGATCGTACGGGCGTTGTTCCTCCTGCGGATATTGACGTGATCATGGTCGCTCCGAAGGGGTCTGGTACGTCTTTGCGTTCCATGTTCCTTGAGGGTCGTGGCTTGAACTCTTCTTTCGCTATCTATCAAGACGCTACTGGCAAGGCGATGGATCGTACGTTGGCGTTGGGTATCGGTATCGGTTCCGGCTACTTGTTCGAGACGACTTTCATCCGTGAGGCTACTTCCGATTTGACTGGTGAGCGTGGTTCCTTGATGGGCGCTATCCAAGGTTTGTTGTTGGCCCAGTATGAGGTATTGCGCGAGAATGGACACACTCCTTCCGAGGCTTTCAACGAGACGGTCGAGGAGTTGACTCAATCCTTGATGCCTTTGTTCGCCAAGAATGGTATGGACTGGATGTACGCTAACTGCTCTACGACTGCCCAGCGTGGCGCTTTGGACTGGATGGGTCCGTTCCACGACGCAATCAAGCCGGTTGTCGAGAAATTGTATGCGAACGTAAAATGCGGTAACGAGGCTCAGATCTCTATCGACTCAAACTCTAAGCCAGATTATCGTGAGAAATTGGAGGCTGAATTGAAGGCATTGCGCGAGAGCGAGATGTGGCAGACAGCTGTTACTGTACGCAAGCTTCGTCCGGAGAACAACTAATCCAATCTTAATCCTTATATATCAGCAAAAAGAGGTGGGTCACTTACGGGTGGCTCGCCTTTCTTTGTGTTATTCGATGTGGATATTCTTTGTTTTCTTGATCTTTCGCATGCTGGATGCTGAATGGACGATGTCCAGCACCTCGATGCGTTCCTCGGTGATGCGGTAGATGATAAGGTGTGAATCTAGGATGATGTTCCGGTACATGCGGCTTTTCGTGATTAGGTGTCGGCATTCGGGGTAATAAGGATAGTCGTTTTCTAGTTTCTCGACTGTATTCAATATATGCTCAAGATATTTCCGGGCTTGGAACATACCGAATCGTTCTATGCCTTCCACGAAAGTCCTCTCAAGGCTTTCCTCGTAAATGGGAGAACCGATTACTTTTTTCCTTGATAGCTGTCCATCCATGATCTTATTCTTTGATGTACTTCTTCAATAGGATAGAACGGTCCCTTCTCAATCTCATGGATATGTTCCCGGATCTCTTCTTGGGTGAATTGCATCGGCTTGGTAGGATCCCACTTGGGCTTTGCGGGCTCGGTCTTGGCCTTACGTGTCTTTGCGGTCTTGGCCGTAGTTTCCTTGGCGGGGATGTTGCTTAATTTTGTCATAGTCGTAACAGTTATTTATTAGTACAGTGGCAAATGTATGGAATAATTTCCATGTAATAAGATATTTGGTAAGGAAAAAAGTAGGTTTATAAGATTAACTCATTACCCAGTTGTAGAGACGGGGCGTGCCCCGTCTCATCTCCTCAATAGGGTAGAGAAGCTTACCTTGCTTAAGAATAAAACAGTATTGCGTTCCTTGATGTTATCTGGTAATACGCTGCTCTTGTTCGTGAAGAAGATCGTAGCTCGTTAAAATGAGCTGTCTCACATATTTCATAACACTGCCCATCATAAGGCCTTTATGATGGGCAACGTAAGCAGCTTATACTGCCCATCGTTACGACCCAACGATGGGCAGTGTTATTTAGTAACAGATGTAATTGTTTATCTTACGTTTTATAAGAAATATCCTGTAAAAAACTTCGAATTATATTTGGTGGTATCAAAAAAGGCCGTATCTTTGCAACGTTCAAACAAAAACAATAAAGACAAGAACAATGACACGCAACTTGCAAAATAGTCTCATTATTTCTCTAAACATTATTCTACTCTGGGAACGGGATAGGAAGTGAGACTGTATGCTTTGCGAGCATTACGATAGATGAAAGAGCCTTTCTCACTTCCTTGTGAGAGAGGCTTTTTTAGTTAGTATAGGATATTAGTAAATTAAGAATATAAGATTATGTCAGACAGATTATTTATTTTCGACACCACCTTACGTGATGGTGAACAGGTTCCGGGATGCCAGTTGAATACAGTGGAAAAGATTCAAGTAGCTAAGGCATTGGAACAGCTAGGTGTTGATGTGATCGAGGCTGGTTTCCCTGTCTCCAGTCCCGGGGATTTTAAGAGTGTGGTTGAGATCTCAAAGGCCGTGACTTGGCCGACCATCTGTGCCTTGACCCGTGCGGTGGAGAAAGATATCGACGTGGCAGCCGAGGCGTTGAAATTCGCTAAGCGAGGACGTATTCATACGGGTATCGGTACTTCTGATTCTCATATCAAATACAAGTTTAACTCCACGAGAGAGGAGATTATAGAGCGTGCGATCGCCGCCACGAAATACGCTAAAAAGTACGTGGAGGACGTAGAATTCTACTGTGAGGATGCCGGGCGTACGGATAATGAATATCTGGCCCGTGTCGTGGAGGCCGTGATCAAGGCCGGGGCTACCGTAGTGAATATCCCGGATACGACAGGATATTGCTTGCCGGATGAGTACGGGGCGAAGATTAAGTATCTGATGGAACATGTGGATGGCGTACATAACGCTATTCTTTCCACTCATTGCCATAATGACTTGGGTATGGCTACCGCGAATACCGTACAAGGCGTGTTGAACGGAGCCCGTCAGGTGGAGGTAACCGTAAACGGTATCGGTGAGCGTGCGGGTAACACGTCATTGGAAGAAGTCGCCATGGTTTTCAAGAGCCATAAAGAACGTGATATCATCACCAATATCACGACGAATAAGATCTATAGTACGAGCCGTATGGTTTCTAGCTTGATGAATATGCCGGTACAACCGAATAAGGCTATTGTCGGACGTAACGCATTCGCTCACTCCTCCGGTATCCACCAAGATGGCGTTTTGAAGAATGCGCAAACCTACGAGATCATCGATCCGAAGGATGTGGGTATTGATGATAATGCAATCGTATTGACTGCTCGTAGCGGTCGTGCGGCGTTGAAGCATCGCCTGCATGTTTTAGGTGTGGATCTGGAGCAGGAGAAATTGGACAAGGTGTACGATGAGTTCTTGAAACTGGCCGATCGTAAGAAAGATATTAATGATGATGATGTTTTGATGTTGGTCGGAAAGGATCGTACGGCCACCCACCGTATTAAATTGGAATATTTACAGGTAACTAGTGGTGTTGGAGTACAATCAGTCGCAAGTATTTGTTTAAATTTGTCGGGAGTAAGAAGATATGAGGCCGCGGCTGGTAACGGTCCGGTTGACGCGGGTATCAAGGCGGTGAAAAAAGCCATTAGTAATAGTGACATGACGATTCAGGAATTCTTGATCCAAGCCATTAATAAAGGTAGCGATGATACGGGCAAGGTGCATATGCAGGTAGAGTATAACGGGGCTACCTATTATGGGTTTTCTGCGAATACCGATATTATCGCTGCTTCCGTGGAGGCTTTCGTGGACGCCATCAATAAGTTTATAGTAGACTAAAAATAGACAAGACAATGAGCAAGACATTATTTGAGAAAATCTGGGACAAACACGTGGTGGACACGTTGCCCGACGGAACCATACAATTGTATATCGACCGTCTGTATTGTCATGAGGTGACTAGCCCGCAGGCTTTCGCCGGATTACGTGCACGTGGATTGAAGCCCTTCCGTCCCGCGCAAATCACTTGTATGCCGGACCACAATATCCCGACATTGAACCAAGATAAGCCTATCGAGGACCCTATATCCAAGAATCAAGTGGATACCTTGGAAGAGAACGCGAAGTATTTCGGCTTGACGTATTACGGTCTTCAACATCCGAAGAATGGTATCATCCATGTGGTAGGTCCGGAGACAGGCTTGACGCAGCCGGGTATGACGATCGTTTGTGGCGACTCCCATACTTCTACGCACGGTGCCATGGGCGCTATCGCCTTCGGTATCGGTACGAGCGAGGTGGAGATGACCTTGGCTACCCAATGTATCATGCAGCGTAAGCCGAAAACGATGCGTATCACGATCGATGGTGTACGCAAACCGGGCGTTACGGCGAAGGACTTTGCTTTATACATTATTAGTAAGATGAGTACCAGCGGTGCTACGGGCTATTTCGTAGAGTATGCTGGCGAGGCGATTCGTAATACGACCATGGAGGAACGTCTGACGATCTGTAACCTTTCTATCGAGATGGGTGCCCGTGGCGGTATGATCGCTCCGGATGATGTTACTTTCGATTATTTGAAAGACCGTGAGTTTGCCCCAAGAGGCGAGGAATGGGAGCGGAAGGTGAGCGAGTGGCGTCAGCTATATAGTGATCCGGACGCTAAGTTCGATAAGGAGATCGTTTTTCACGCCGAGGATATCGACCCGATGGTTACGTACGGTACGAACCCGGGCATGGGTATGAGTATCAGCAAAGATATTCCCTCTTTAGAAAGCGTGCCCGAGGCAGGCCGTATCTCTTATAAGAAGTCTTTGGATTATATGGGCTTCAAGGCAGGCGAGTCTATGTTGGGTAAGAAAGTGGATTATGTCTTTTTAGGTAGCTGTACGAATGGCCGTATCGAGGATTTCCGTGCTTTCGCCTCTTTGGTGAAAGGAAAGAAGAAAGCGGATGATGTAACGGTTTGGCTGGTTCCCGGCAGTTGGCAGGTAGAGCGGGAGATTCGTGCCGAGGGGATCGACAAGGTTTTGGCCGAGGCCGGCTTCGTCCTTCGTCAACCGGGATGTTCCGCTTGTCTGGCGATGAATGAGGATAAGGTTCCGGCGGGTAAATATGCGGTCTCCACTTCCAACCGTAATTTCGAGGGCCGCCAAGGACCGGGTGCGCGCACCATCTTAGCGGGGCCGCTTGTGGCCGCCGCCGCCGCTGTGACAGGTAAGATCACGGATCCGAGAGAACTGATGTAAAGACTAATCTAATAAAGTAGCATAAGATGAAAACAAAATTCAATATAATCACAAGCACTTGCGTACCTCTTCCTTTAGAGAACGTGGATACCGACCAGATTATCCCAGCCCGCTTTCTGAAAGCGACTATCAAAGAAGGGTTCGGCGAGAACTTATTCCGGGATTGGCGATATGATAAGGAAGGTAATAAGATCGAATCATTCGTCTTGAACGATCCTACGTATAGCGGAAAGATATTGGTAGCGGGAAAGAACTTCGGTTCCGGTTCCAGCCGTGAGCATGCGGCTTGGGCGATCGCCGATTACGGTTTCCGTGTCGTGGTCTCCAGTTTCTTCGCCGATATCCATAAAAACAACGAGTTGAACAACTTCGTGCTGCCGGTTGTTGTGACTGAAGAGTTCCTCGCTGAATTGTTCGATTCGATTTACAAGGACCCGAAAACTGAGGTCGAGGTAAATCTACCGGAGCAAACGATCACGAACAAGGCTACGGGCAAAAGCGAGCATTTCGAGATCAACGCCTATAAAAAGGATTGCCTGATCAACGGATTGGACGATATCGACTATTTACTGGCAAATAAATCAAAGATAGAAGCCTTCGAGGCAGCACGCTGATTATGATAGAAATAATGGATACAACCCTCAGAGATGGGGAGCAAACTTCGGGCGTCTCCTTCGCCGCTCACGAGAAGCTTAGCATAGCGCAAGTGCTGCTGAACGACTTAGGCGTGAACCGGGTGGAGATCGCCTCCGCCCGTGTGTCGGACGGAGAGTTTGAGGCCGTGAAGCGTGTAGCCGCTTGGGCCGCCCGTTCCGGAAACCTAGACAAATTGGAGGTCTTGGGTTTCGTGGATGGTACGGTCTCTCTCGACTGGATTGAATCCGCAGGTTGCCGTGTCGTGAACTTGCTTTGCAAGGGCTCTTATAAGCATGTCACCGAACAGCTTCGAAAGACTCCCGAGCAACACGTTGACGATATTCGTACGGTCGTATTGGAAGCGGCGAAACGGAAGATCGACGTGAATATCTATTTGGAGGACTGGTCGAACGGTATCAAGCATTCCCCGGATTACGTATTCTTGGTAATCGATGCGTTGAAAGGACTTCCGATCTGCCGTTTCATGCTCCCGGATACCTTGGGAGTCTTGAATCCCGGAAATACCTACGAGTATTGCAAGATGATGGTGGACCGTTACCCTGATTTACGGTTTGACTTCCATGCGCATAACGACTATGATCTTGCCGTAGCGAATGTATATTCCGCCATCCGTGCGGGTATCAAGGGAATCCATACGACCGTGAACGGTTTGGGAGAGCGTGCGGGTAACGCTCCTTTGAGTAGCGTACTTGCCGTTATCAAGGACCAGTTGGGAGAGGAGACGAGCTTGAGGGAGGAAAAGATAAACAAGGCTAGCCGTTTGGTTGAGACCTACTCCGGGGTGCATATCCCGCCCAATAAGCCGATTATCGGAGAGCATGTGTTTACGCAGTGCGCCGGTGTTCACGCAGACGGTGATAGCAAGAATAACTTGTATTGCAACGACTTGCTTCCTGAACGTTTCGGACGGGTTCGCGAGTACGCCTTGGGCAAGACCTCCGGAAAAGCGAATATCCGCAAGAATCTGGAAGCGCTCGGTATCGACATGGATGAGGGCTCGATGCGTAAGGTTACGGAACGGATCATTGAGTTAGGGGATAAGAAAGAAATGGTTACCCCGGAGGATCTTCCTTATATTATCAGCGATGTGCTTCATCATGATAATGCGCTGGAGGATCAGAAAATCCGGATCTTGAACTATTCCTTATCCTTGGCCCAAGGGTTGAAACCGGTGGCTACTTTGAAGATCGAGATCAATGGCGAGGCTTACGAGGAATTGGCTTCCGGTGATGGACAATACGACGCTTTCGTTCGTGCCCTACGCCGGATTTATTCCCGTTTGAACCGCCCGTTCCCGATGTTGACGAACTATTCGGTATCCATCCCGCCGGGAGGACGTACGGATGCGTTCGTGCAGACGGTTATCAGCTGGAATTATGCCGGGGTCGATTTCAAGACTCGTGGTCTGGACGCTGATCAGACCGAGGCGGCGATCAAGGCGACATTGAAGATGCTGAACAAGATAGAGGATTAATAATTAAAAAGGTAAAGGGTATGAAAAAGTTGACTATCGCGCTTGTAGCGCACGACAATCGTAAGGCGGAAATGGTAGAATGGGCGGTACATAACGCTGAGTTCTTGTCTCACCACCATATTGTTTGTACGGGTACGACCGGAAATTTGGTTCGTAAAGCTCTCGAGGAAAAAGGGGTGAACGCGGATATTGCTTGCATGCATTCCGGTCCGATGGGAGGCGATGCTGAGATTGCCGCTATGGTTGTCCGTAAGGAGATCGATTTGGCGGTCTTTTTGATAGACGACTTGAATCCGCAACCGCACGAGGCCGACATCCAGATGTTGCTTCGCCAGTGCCGTGTTCATAACGTACCTATCGCTTGTAACCGTTATAGCGCCGACTTGATGATTACAAGTACCCTGTGGGATGATGACACGTATTTCCCCACGGAGCCTAAGTATGTACATTTTAACAGAGAATAATAACAAACATTTACGATGAAACTGAATATAGCAGTACTTCCCGGAGACGGGATCGGACCAGAGATTTCCGTGCAAGGCGTGGAAGTAATGAGTGCCGTTTGTGAGAAATTTGGACATGAGGTTCACTATGAGTATGCCCTTTGTGGCGCTGATGCGATCGATAAGGTAGGTGATCCTTTCCCGGAGGAGACCTATCGGATTTGTAAGGATGCCGACGCTGTTCTTTTCTCGGCTGTGGGCGATCCTAAGTTTGATAATGATCCGACAGCGAAAGTACGCCCGGAGCAAGGTCTTTTAGCGATGCGTAAGAAGTTGGGCCTGTTCGCTAATATCCGTCCGGTGCAGACCTTCAAATGCTTACTGCATAAATCGCCGTTGCGTGCCGAATTGGTGGATGGCGCGGATTTCTTATGTATCCGTGAGTTGACCGGTGGTATGTATTTCGGTGAGAAATATCAAGACAACGATAAGGCATACGATACGAATATGTATACCCGCCCGGAAATCGAGCGTATCTTGAAAGTGGGCTTCGAGTATGCGATGAAACGGAATAAGCACCTGACGGTTGTTGACAAGGCGAACGTACTTGCCTCTTCCCGTCTATGGCGCCAGATCGCTCAAGAGATGGCTCCTAGCTATCCGGAAGTAACGACAGACTATATGTATGTGGACAACGCCGCTATGCGTATGATCCAAGAGCCGAAATTCTTCGATGTAATGGTAACCGAGAATACGTTTGGTGATATCTTGACGGACGAGGGTTCTTGCATCAGCGGCTCTATGGGCTTGCTGCCTTCCGCTTCTACCGGAGAGAGCACACCGGTTTTCGAGCCGATTCATGGCTCTTGGCCGCAGGCGAAAGGGCTGAATATCGCGAACCCCTTGGCGCAAATTCTTTCAGTAGCGATGTTATTCGAGTATTTCGACCTCAAAGAAGAGGGAGCCTTGATCCGTGAAGCCGTAGACGCTTCCCTTGATGCGAATGTCCGTACGCCGGAAATCCAAGTGGAAGGTGGAGCGAAATATGGAACGAAAGAAGTGGGTAGTTGGATTGTCAATTATATCACGGAAAAGTAGTATAAATAGGCCGATTTCGCACCAGTAGTGGCGCAGGCTCACACGTATAGTGGCATCGGCTCACGCAAGTAGTGACGTAGGCCAATGCCACTACTCGCGTGAGCCGATGCCACTATACGTATAAAAACAGCCTTAACGAGCCATCTTCATCAACTCGTCGATAGTCGTTTTATCATATCCCATATCCTCAGCTTTCTTGAAGTCTAAGGCGGCCGATGCCTTCTCATATTGGGCGAGTTTTACTTTGCCTCGCAATACATATAAAGCGGCTGTCGGGGTACTTTCCACGAAAACACGATTGATATCAGCCATAGCCCGGGCGTTCTTGCCCATCATGAAGTATAGATCGGCACGGCCTTCGTATAAGATCCATTCACGGGGCATCTCGCTGATCAAGTAATTAAAGATGCGTTCGCTCTCATCGTAATTCCCCCGTAGCTTTTCGAGAATCGCGTGTCCCAGACGTCCTTTCACGGATTTTTCGTTTACTTCCAGTATCTTATCGAAATCCTGCTCGGCCAAAAGATAGTTCTTATGTTGTAAATGAAGCATTGCCCTGCAATATAATGCCTCTTGATGATGGGGGTTCAAGATTAACAGGGCATTGTAATCGTTCGTCGCTTTTTCTATCTCACCCATTTCCGTATATAAGCCGGCACGATTTTCCAGTATGGCCTCATTATTCGGATGGCGGCTTAGGGCGGCGGTATAGGAGAGAAGGGCATCTTCCAGTTTCCCTTGTCTGCGCTGTATCGTCCCGAGATTCATAAGCAAGGCGTAGTTATTGGGGTTGCCCGGTTCAAGGCGCATGGCGGCTCGTAGGCTCTCTTCGGCGGAGACTAAGTCGTTCTTGTCCAAGAAGTCAAAACTTTTCTCGACAAACTTCTCGTATGTCTGAGCGTGGCCATAGCCTATTGAAAGGAAAAGGGCGGCGAGTATCGCAAGGATTTTCATGCTGTCGAATTTAACGTGTTATTTGATTGATCGCAAAGCTACGTAATTATTTCATGGTTTTACCAGATTAAAAAAACTTTATACCTTTGCTACATTTCATAATATTTTGGAAGATCAGATTGTTATATAATTAATAGATTAATTAAAATAGAAGAGATATGGTATTATTAGCAGCTGTAGAAGCGAGTTCTAAATTAGAGGAAGCTATCAGATCCTTGGTTGAGCATGGCTCCCAATTGGGTTTTACGATTATTAAAGCCCTTATTGTCTTCTTGGTGGGACGATTGGTTATAAACTTACTTAATAAACTGGTTCGGAAGATATTGAGCAAACGGGATATCGATCCTTCTGTCAAGACTTTTGTCGGCAGTTTGGTGAATGTCAGTTTAACCATTTTATTGATTATTTCAGTCGTAGGGGCGTTAGGCGTTCAAACTACGTCGTTTGCCGCCTTGTTGGCTTCCGCCGGTGTCGCTGTCGGTATGGCATTGAGCGGTAACCTGTCAAACTTTGCCGGTGGATTGATCATCCTTCTTTTCAAGCCTTATAAGGTGGGTGATTATATTGAGGCGCAGGGCGTTGGCGGTACCGTGAAAGAGGTCCAGATGTTCCATACCGTATTAGGTACGGTTGATAATAAGGTCATTTATATACCGAACGGCTCTTTGAGCAGTGGCGTTGTGACTAATTTCAGTAACCAGACGACTCGCCGTGTAGACTGGACCTTTGGCGTGGAATACGGCAGCGATTATGAGAAAGTAAAGCAAGTGATAGAGTCTGTATTAGCGAAGGATTCCCGCATCTTGTCCGAGCCGGCCGCTCCGTTTATCGCCTTGACAGCCTTGGCGGACAGCAGCGTAAACGTGGTGGTACGTGTTTGGGTAAATAGTTCCGACTATTGGGGCGTGTATTTCGATATTAACAAGAATATCTACGCGACCTTCAATGAGGTAGGTATCGGTTTCCCATTCCCGCAACTAACCGTACACCAAGCGAAGGATTGAAGTTCGTGATAATCTATGACTTGTCCTTAAAAGGAATCTTTTTGTTCAAAAATCTTTGAGTTTCGTTAGATGAGCGGTTATTTTATAGATGGTTGAACAAAAAGATTTATCTTTGTGAATCGCAAATTAGAGATTAGACACAGAGTGTATATGATATTACGGAACTTTATTTTATTACTTTAGTATTTTTATTTGATTATATTTAAGTAGAATGATTTAAGGCTCATCCTTATATAGATTAAGGGTGGGCCTCGTTTTTTATAGTAGTGTGTAGAGATTCCACACTCTCGTGGGGAAATTTTCCACATTCCACGGTTTGTTCCACACTTTGGCAACCGAATGATTGATTCTTCGCTTTTGGTTAATTGTCGGATTTACAACTTGTTATTCTCTTGTCGTTTTTTAGGGTGAGTTTTGGCACGGAGATTGCACCCTATACTGCGAATTTATGATGTAAGAGAAAAAAGGTTTAGGTATTTAGGTTTTTAAGGTATGAAAAAGATTGTTTACGGGGCTATTGTCGCTTTATGTGGCTTATTTATTGCCCCTGATGTAGAAGCGCAAGCCGGGATGGCCGGTAGCGCTAAGGAAACAGTGGCACAGGATAAATTTTATCCGATCGAGGTAACTGATATGCCCCAAGTATTGCGTGATGCGGTAAATACTTCCTATGAGGGATGTATGGTGAAATCAGTTGAGGTGTCAAACAATAGCACGTTTGTGAAGTATAAGGTAGTATTACTTTCCAGAAATGGTAAGATATATAAGGTTTATTTCGATGACAGAGGTCATGTCGTAAAAGAACATGCTTATTTCGAGTAAGCCTGTGAAGATATTTATTGAGTAGATTAGATTTCCAGCCGTTTTGCCTGTGAAGGTGGAGCGGTTTTTCTCCAAAATATATAGTTTCATGATATTACTATATAAATACACTGTTTACATTTTTAGTAGTATAGTCGTCCTGTTCGTGAGAATAGGACGATTTTTGTTATAAGACGCTAAATCGATTGTTAATCTCATACGCCCTCAAAACCTTTTCTAAACAACCCCTGTTTAGACTGTGATTAATAAATAAAATCTATTTGATTATGGACAAAAAATGTACTCTTATTGCTGCGGCCCTGATGGTTGCGGGCGTATTCTCGGCTAATGCTCAGTCGAGTACGACCGTTCCGGAGGCTCAGTGGAAAGCCGGTAACTATTATTATTTAAAGACAGGTTCTTCCGTTTTGTCTTTAAGTGGTGAGAAAGCCGACTCAGTAATTGTTAAAACTTTGGCGTCAGACGCTACCAAAGCCGCTATTGATTCTGCCTTGTGGCAAATCACGAATGCGGGTACGACTCCTGCTGGTCCTGTGTATCAATTCAAGAACAAGAAGACACAGGCCGTTTTGTCGTTTTCGGCTTCATCTACGGCAAAGCCTGTTATCACATCGGGCGTGAATCAGTGGACATTCTCTGACGCTGCCGGTGGTAGCGCTATTCAGGCTTATTACGGAAACAATCAAATCTTGGCGTTGGATGTAGCTGGGACAGACTTGAGCTTAGGTTCTTCTGCCTCTTCTACGAAATTTACCGTAGAGGCTCCTAGCGACGCTATGTATTTGAGCGCAAGTGAGCTAGGGGATGGTTTCCAAGTCTTTCAATTGACGTTTGGAGGAAATTATCAAGGAAATATCTTCGAGGGTAAGAACTTGATAGCGAAGAATACGGCGGCTCCCGCTACAGGCGCTATTGCGAACGCTAAATATGTGACCTTGCAAATCCAAGGTGACCAAGTATTTAGTGATGGTAAAGCAAAATACTTAGGTGTCGATACATTGAAGAATGTGATCGCCGGTGCTACCGGTGTATATGGGGCTAAGTTTACGGCTGACTCCACCTATGACGCTAGTGGCTTGCATACACTGGGTAACGCTGATTTCCAGAAATTCTATTTCACGATCAACTTGAAGAACGACGCTTTGGCTATGTATGCCGCTGCCGCTCCGACCGTGAACGCAAGTCCGATGAGCTCCGTTCCGAACGTACGTGTCGTATATGCCAGCGTGATCGAGACGAAAGCCTTGACCGTATCTGACTTGCAGTCGGGTTCTACTCAACCTGCTCAAGGAGCCGCTCCTGTTATTACCGTAACGAAGGGAACTCCTTCTACGATCGCTACAGGTACAGGCGTATACTTCTTGAAGAGCGCGAGCAAGGGCGATAAGGGCGGACAATACGCTGTCGCTTACGATAAGAGTGCCGCTTCCGATAAATTGGTAACTGCGGCAGGTTTCAAACCTTCTATTTATCAACCGAAGGGACAATGGTATATCAAGGAAAACAACGGAATGTATTCGGTTGTAGACCGTAATACGAATACGACTATTATTTCTAACGAGGAGATCTTCGCCGTTCAAGGTATGGCCAATACCTATACATTTGGGGGTAGCACCGATTCTATTACGGTGGAATATCAAGCGAATGTGGATTTAAAGGATAAGTTCTTGGGTACTCGTCACTTCTCTGCGGAGGAACTAGCTGATAATGGTTATGTATTGAACTTAATCTCCGGTACTCCGGGCGTAGACGATCTGTATGCGTTTACTTCAGATTCCGTATTGATGATTAAATCCGGTGACGCAGCGAACGCAGCCGCTCTTCGTATCGTGGTTAGCCAAGATTCCGTACAGAATGTAACGGATGGTTTAGGTGCCCGTGCTTTAGGTGATACCTTGTATCATGCGACTTATATGTTGAAAGAACGTTTCAGCAATGATTTGGTTGCCAGCGAGAATGGTGGACCGTTGAAATTATCTGATTATACCGCTCCGTTGGAATTCGTATTCAATACGGCTACGACCGGTGGCAAATACCAGATGGCTACAAGGGTAGGCGCGACCACTCAATATGTCTTTATGAACGTGAATACGGCGAACCTGATCCTTTCTGATAAGGTTAACTACTTCGACTTTGTCGCTGTAGAGGCTCCGGAGTACGCTTCTATCGACGATTCTCACAAACGTTTCGGTACGAATGGCAAGTTCTTGACGATGAATCCGCTGAATTTCTTCGCCGAAGTGAAGAACGAAGGCCAAGATATCTTGAAGTCAACTTATGAGACTGACAACTTCTCTTTGTGGGTTCAAGAAGCCGATACCGTGATCGCTGGTAAACCGTTGTATTTCATCACGACATCGATCTATACGCCGGAGACAACTACCAAAGCTGTTTCTCCTCGCTACTATATGGTATCCTTGCGGGATTCTAACGAGACATTCGTTAGCAATGGCGCTACTTACTACCGTGTAGGCTTCAGCGATAAAGCGAATATCGTTCCGTCTTTGGATAACAACGCTTTGTTCGCCTTCAAGACAACTCAGGATGGTGGTTACTTATTGGAGAACCAGAAAGAGCTGAATCGCACCGTGGCCGCAGGCGAGTTGAAGACTCCTTATGTAGGTGTGGTAAACAATGTTGTGGTAATGTCTAATGTTGGCGTTCCATTCACGATCGAGAATGCTCCGACCCCGGTTTCCAACGAACAATTGGAAGAGGTTGCCAGCTTCACGGTAATCGCTGGCGAGGCTAGCGTTACGGTCTTGAACGCGGCAGGCAAGACGGTTACATTGTCTAACATCTTAGGTCAGACCACCGCTTCCGCTATCGCTTCTTCAGATAACTTCGTGATGCCGGCATCGAAAGGTATCGTGGTAGTTTCCGTTGATGGCGAGACCGCCCAGAAGGTCGTCGTTAAATGATGAATAACTGATAGTGGATATCAGTCTGTATACTAACGCCGGGATTCCTACTGTATGGTAGGGGTCCCGGTGCTTTGTTTATAGGTAGGCCATTTGTATGGAGGGATTCTACTCCTCCAGTTTATTCTTTAGATAAGCGATCTTCTTCTCTGATTTCTCTTTCAAGGTGTTCATGCTCTTGATATCGCTTAATACGGTGGCGAGGTTGAAGGTGTTGACGATCGCTTTCTTGTCGGCGTCCGCCATATATATAATGTAAGGCTTGCCTCCTGTGTATTCCACCTTGATCCGCTCTTTCTCGTTATCGTAGATGAACTTGACGGCATCGACGCAGTGCTCCCCCTTGTAGGTCACTACCTCCGTGGTGCTTCCCATATCCTTGAAGCGGTAATTCAGTCCGCCGTCGTACGGGATGGAAGCGGTCTCGGCGAATTGGCCGTCTTTCAGGCTCAGCTTGATTCCCGTATGCTCGATGGGGCGTCCGCCGTAATATACGCTGGCCAGATACATCTCGCCCTCCTCGTTCACGCCGCAACGTACGTAACAACGTTGCACGTTGCGCTCGATCGTCTGCTGTTTCCAGATATAATTGCCGATTTCCTCGTAAACGGAATCCTTCTCGAAAGCGAAGCCTTTCTTCAATCCCTCTACTTCCTCCAGCTTGATCGGGAGTAAGCTGTCGCAGAAAGCGATGTTTCGCTCCGCCTCCTTTACTTCTACTTGGCGCATAAGCGTTAATCCCTGCTTCAGTACCTTTACTTCCTTGGGATAGAGCGCCCGGATACTGTCTATCTCGTTCTTCGCCCCGAAAAACTCGTTATTCTCGTACATGGCCCGGGCCTTGTCCAAACGGGCCTGAGCCGCTTTCTCGTCTCCGTTACAGCCCGTTAAAATGGCGGCAATGAGCGTTATACAGATCGCTAACTTTTTCATATCTTTCTCGTTCAATGTATTTGATACCGCAAAAGTACATGAAATTTGATTATCTTTGCGCTCTTTATTGGATTTGGAATACATAAATATGTATATAAACGAGGAAGAGATAGTAAATCATATATCCGCGAAGCCTTTCCATTTGATATCGGAGGCGGCGGAAGAGCTAGGTGTTGAGGTATATGTAATAGGCGGATATGTGCGGGATATTTTCTTGAACCGCCCATCCAAGGATATAGACGTGGTAGCGGTTGGCAGCGGTATCGAGTTGGCCAAACGAGTGGCCAAGAAGATCGGGCGTGGCGCTTATCTTTCCGTCTTCAAGAATTTCGGGACGGCGCAGGTGAAAGCCGGCGATCTGGAGCTGGAATTCGTGGGGGCAAGGAAAGAATCCTACAGCCATGACAGCCGTAAGCCTGTCGTGGAAGACGGCACCTTGGAAGATGACCAGAACCGCCGGGATTTCACGATCAACGCCTTGGCCCTTTGCCTGAACAAGGAGCGTTACGGAGAATTGGTCGATCCCTTCGGCGGGTTGGAGGATATGGACGAGCTTACGATCCGTACGCCTTTAGACCCGGATGTTACTTTCAGCGATGATCCGCTCCGGATGATGCGCGCGGTTCGTTTCGCTACTCAATTAGGTTTCTTTATCAATCCCGATACCTTTGACGCCATCATCCGTAACCGGGAGCGTATCTCCATCATCTCCAAGGAGCGTATCGTGGATGAGTTGAACAAGATCGTCCTCTCGCCAAAGCCCTCTATCGGTTTCGACTTGCTGGATAAATGCGGACTGTTGCCATTGATTTTCCCCGAGCTTTGCGCCTTGAAGGGCGTGGAGACCAAGGAGGGGATCGGGCATAAGGATAATTTCGCCCATACCTTGATGGTGCTGGATCGTTTGAGCAAGACTTCCGATAATCTATGGCTGCGTTGGAGCGCCCTCTTCCACGATATCGCCAAGCCTGCCACGAAGCGTTTCGACCCTCGCTTGGGATGGACGTTCCATAATCATAATTTTATCGGCGAGCGGATGATCCCCGGTATTTTTAGGAAGATGAAACTCCCGATGAACGAGAAGATGAAGTACGTGCAGAAGATGGTAAGCCTGCATATGCGTCCGATCGCCTTGTCGGACGATGAGGTGACGGATTCGGCGATCCGCCGTCTGCTGTTTGACGCGGGAGATGATATCGACGATTTGATGAAACTGTGCGAGGCCGATATCACGAGCAAGAACCCGGAGAAGGTTCGCCGTTTTTTGAACAACTTTCGAAAGGTGCGCGAGAAGCTGGCCGATATAGAGGAAAAAGACCGTGTCCGTAACTTCCAGCCTCCGGTATCCGGCGAGGAGATCATGGAGACGTTTGGCTTGGCTCCCTCCAAGCCTGTCGGCGTGCTGAAAGAGGCGATCAAGAACGCCATCCTCGACGGCGTGATCCCGAACGAGTATGAGGCGGCCCGGCAGTTCCTAATACAACGTGCGGAGAAGATGGGGCTGAAGCCGATTCTGTGATCCGGGTATAGTCACAAGGCCCAGTCTTACAGTTGGCACAGTCCCCTGTACAAAGTACTGCGGTACTTCCTAGAGGGTACTGTAGTACTTCGTACAGAGTACTACGGTACTTCGTGCACAGTACACTGTCTAAGAATTTAATCGCTCTACCGCTTTCACGCCGTTTACCGCCTTGATCTTTTTCGTCAGCAAGTTTAACGCGGTCGTATCTCTTACCAATACGGTAAAGTTACCTTGGAATAATCCGTCTACCGAGTTGATGTTTAAGGAGCGAAGCGTGACGTTCGATTCTTTTCCGATCACGGAGGTGATGTTGGTGACGATCGCTATATCGTCTCGTCCGATCACCCGCAGCGTAACCGTATAGCCATTGTCTCCCTTGCCGCTCCATTTCGCGCGGATGATCCGGTAACCGAAGCGGCTGAACATCTCTTGGGCGTTCGGGCAATCCATGCGGTGTATCTTGATACCTTGCGTGGAGACGAAACCGAAAACCTCGTCGCCATAAATCGGGTTGCAGCATTTGGCGAGTTTATATTCGATACCCGTCAGGTTCTTGTCGATCACCAAGACATCCTTGTTCGTCGATATCTCCTCCACCGGAGTCATCGTCACGAATTCCTCCGCGCTACGCACCTCGGTACGCTCGTTCGTCTCCGTCTCCTTGCGGAAAGCCTCCAGATATTCGTCGATTACTTGGTTGGGATCGAGGCGTTCCTCGGCGATCTCGATGTAGAAGTCCGTGACGGTCTTGAATCCTTTCTTCTTGATATAGCGCATCATGGTTGGCTCGTCCATGTCGATCTTCCGGTTCTTGAAGCGGCGCTGCAACATCTCCTTGGCGAATTCCACGGCCTTCACGGTCTCCTCCTTCAAGGCCTGCTTGATCTTCACACGGGCCTTGGAGGTGACGACGAAGTTCAGCCAATCCCGCTTCGGGCTTTGGGCGGGCGACGTGATGACGGATACGCTATCGCCGTTGTTCAAGGTGTATTTGATCGGAACGTTCTTACCGTTCACTTTCGCCGACACGCATTTGCTTCCTAGCTTCGTGTGGATGGCAAAGGCGAAATCGAGGACCGTCGCTCCCTTGGCCAGCTTGATAAGCTCGCCGGTAGGCGTGAAGACGTAGATCTCATCCTTATATAGATCCATCTTGAAATCCTGCATCAAGTCGAGCGGATTATTCTCCTTGGCCTCCAAGGCGGCACGTACGGTATTCAAGAACTCGTCTAGCCCGCTCTCTGCTTTCACGCCCTTGTATTTCCAATGCGCCGCTAGGCCTCGCTCGGCGATCTCATCCATCCGCCTCGTACGGATCTGCACCTCTACCCATTTATTTTGCGGCCCCATAACCGTGATGTGCAAGCTCTCGTAACCGTTGCTCTTCGGGATAGAGATCCAGTCCTTCATACGCTTCGGGTTGGGCTGGTACATATCGGTGACGATGGAGTAGACTTGCCAGCATTCCGAGCGTTCCTTCTCCAGCGGCGTATCCAATACGATCCGGATAGCGAAAAGATCGTAGATACCCTCGAACTCCACCTGCTGCTTTTTCAGCTTATTATTAATGGAATGTATGGATTTGGTACGTCCCTTGATATCGAACTTGAATCCCGCCGCTGCCAGCTTCCGCTTGATCGGGGTGATGAACTCGGCGATATAAGCGTCGCGGGAGCGTTTCGTCTCATTCAGCTTCCGCTTGATGAAGTCATACTGTTTCCTGTCCGTATATTTCAAGGAAAGGTCTTCCAGCTCGCTCTTGATCGTATATAAACCCAATCGGTGGGCGAGGGGAGCGTATAAATAAGAGGCCTCGGTAGCCAGTCGGATACGATCATCCTCTTGTATCTGTTTGCCCATGCGCATGAGGCAGAGGCGGTCGGCGATCATAAGCAAGATCACACGTACGTCCTCGGCGAACGAGAAAAGCAAATGATGGAAATTCTCCGAGTTGACGGCGGTGTTCCGGGCATACAAGTCGGAGGTCTTCAAGAGGCGACGGATGATCAAGGTCACGTCTGCCCCGAATTTCTGCTCCACTTCCTCTATCGTGATCGCCTTCTTCAATACCGGGCGGTATAATAGGAGGGCGATGACCGAGGTACGTTTCAAGCCAATCTCCAAGGTGGCGATCAAGGCCGTGTCGATATTTCGCAATAAACCGTTGATACCATTCTTATCCCTGCCGTAGCAATCGAGGGCGACAACCCGCTTCATCAGCTCCTTCATCTTCCGGATATCTTCCCTCTCGAGGAAAGAGTAAAGGTTTCGTAACAGGAGCCTGTATTTGGAGAAGAACAGCTTCTTTTCCTCAGACGTAAAGAATCCAATTGTATCCATAGTTATATCATTTTTATTGCCCGGTTGAGGACAAACCGCAAAACATGCTGTAAAAATACTTTTTTCTATGGAATTTCAACACGTATCTTGCGGTTATTTTATACATTTGCGATACACATAGCGCATAAGTGCTTGTGGTGTTACTGATGAGATTATTCACATTAAATACTATACTATGTTAAACGCAAACGATTTAGAACAGCTGAAAGCCAAAGGAATCAGCGAAAAACAGATTGAAGAGCAACTCGCTTGCTTCGTAAAAGGTTTCCCTTTCCTTGAGATAGCGGCCTCCGCTTCGGTAGAAAAAGGTATTATGGTAATATCTAAAGAGGAACAGGCTTCTTATATGGATGCTTGGGACGCTTATCTGGCTAAAAACAAGAAAATCGTAAAATTCGTACCTGCCTCCGGCGCCGCTAGCCGTATGTTTAAGAATCTGTACGAGTTCCTTTCGGCGGATTATAAGGAACCGATGAACGCTTTCGAGAAGAAATTCTTTAGCGAGATCGAGAAATTCGCTTTCTATAAGGCTTTGGACAAGAAGTGCGTGGAGAATACAGGGAAAGATATTCCTGCGTTGGTAGCCTTGGGCGAGTACAAGGAGGTGGTATCTAATTTATTGGAGCCGAAAGGCTTGAATTACGGACAGCTACCGAAAGGCTTGTTACTTTTCCATAAATATGCCGATACGGTTCGTACGGCGATGGAGGAACATCTGGCCGAAGGTGCCATGTACGCCAAGAATAACGCCGGCGAGGTGAATATCCATTTCACGGTATCTCCGGAGCATCAGGCTTTATTCGAGCAATTGGTTGCCGATAAATCTGGCGAGTATGAGGAGAAGTTCTCTGTGAAATACGATGTCTCTTTCAGTATCCAGAAACCGAGTACCGATACGGTAGCGGCCGCTATGGATAACACGCCGTTCCGCGATAAGAATGATAAGTTATTGTTCCGCCCGGGTGGACATGGAGCCTTGATCGAGAATTTGAACGATGTGGATGCCGACGTGGTATTTATCAAGAATATAGATAACGTGGTTCCGGATAGCTTCAAATGCTCTACGGTTATCTACAAGAAGGTGATCGCCGGTGTCTTGGTAACATTGCAGGAGAAAGCCTTCAGATATCTGGAACAGATCGAGACCGGCAAATATACCCATGCCGAGGTAGAGGAGATGATCCATTTCTTGCAGGATGACTTATGTATCAAGAACCCGGATACGAAATTACTGGAAGACGCCGAGTTAATCCTGTATATCAAGAGCAAACTGCTTCGCCCGTTGCGTGTATGCGGTATGGTGAAGAATGTCGGCGAACCGGGCGGTGGTCCGTTCTTGGCTGAGAATCCGGATGGTACGGTTTCCTTGCAGGTGCTTGAAAGCTCCCAGATCGATATGAGCGATCCGGCTAAGAAGGCGATGTTTGAGCAAGGTACTCACTTCAATCCAGTAGATTTAGTTTGTGCCGTTAAGAATTATAAGGGAGAGAAATACAACTTGCCGGATTACGTGGATAAGAATACGGGCTTCATCTCTTATAAGAGCAAGGATGGTCGCGAATTGAAAGCGCTGGAATTGCCGGGCTTGTGGAACGGTGCCATGAGCGACTGGAACACGGTATTCGTAGAAGTTCCTATCGAGACATTCAACCCCGTGAAGACGGTGAACGACCTGTTACGCCCCGAACATCAATAAATACCCAGTTGTAGAGACGAGGCACGCCCCGTCTCTACAACTAGATCCTTATATTTTCGGTAATTCCCACGGTGCCCTGTATTCCTTGCACAGCAGCTTATCCGCCTCCGCGTCATGGAAACTCTTTCCATCCCAAGATAATTTTTTCCCGGTCCGATAAGCGATATTCCCCAATTGCGAGAACTTGGCGATATGTGCTCCGATCTCTACGCTCGCGTTGCAATTCCGGTTCCGGCTCTTGATACATTCCAAATGATTCTTCGCATGCAAATTCAAGCCACCCTCTCCGTATGACTTCTTCAAGGGAACAGCCTCCATGCGGGCCTGTCCGTTTACTTTTTCCGGAATAACCTCCCAGCCGCTACGATCGATCACCAAGGTACCGTTCTCGCCAACGAATCCTAGGCCATGATTCCGTCCGTAGGCCCCGTCGTCAATGCCGATCGCATGATCCCACATAACGGTGAAGTCCTTGAATGTATAGATGGTTTGCAACAAGTCCGGGGTCTCGCAAGCGTCATCCGGATAACCGAACTTACCTCCGGATGCCATGATAGATTCCGGTGCGGTAACGTTCATGCCATATAATGCGTAGTCTAACAGGTGAACACCCCAGTCAGTCATCAAACCTCCCGCATAATCCCAGAACCAACGGAACGTGAAATGAAAACGGTTCCGGTTGAATGGGCGTCGTGGTGCCGGCCCTAGCCACATATCATAATCAACACCGGCAGGAACCGCCTCATCCGGCTTTACGGGGATGGAAGGGCACCAACCCTGATAAGAGAAGACACGTACCGTACGGATCTTCCCTAGCTGTCCTCCATGTACGAATGCCATGGCATCTTGCCAATGCGGATCGCTTCGTTGCCATTGTCCCACTTGTACAACCCGATTGTATTTCTGGGCCGCACGTACCATTATATTACATTCCTCGATGCTGTTGCCCAGCGGTTTCTCACAATACACATCCTTCCCGGCTTGGCAAGCGGATACCATTTGCAGACAGTGCCAATGATCGGGTGTACCTACGATCACTACGTCTATATCCTTATTGTCTATTAGTCTACGCCAATCTTTATACAGGTGTTTTACCTTCTTTCCGGTGATCTTCTCGGTTTCAGCCGCCCGGTTATTCAATACGCTCTCGTCGATATCCGACAAGGCGATACACTCTACTTCCGGATTACGAAGGAACGCTTTTAGGTCTTCGAATCCCATGCCGTTACATCCGATAAGCCCGATGCCTATCTTGTCGTTTGCGCCCACACCGGCACTCCCGGCTTTAATGAAAAAAGGACTGATGGTAAGTCCGGCACCGAGCAAAGCGGTCTGCCGGAGAAAATCTCTTCGAGTTGTCATGGTATTACTATTGATTTAAAGTATTCGCGATATTAGCTGAATTCCTTTACAATCGCAAGTAATAATCGTTTTTTAATCCGTCTTTGCGGTTAAAAGTCTTTATTCAATCGCAAATTTTACGGTTAACTCAAAGGATCTGACTGGAAGTATGGGTTGCTTCCGGTGTATGGTATATATTTGCTCAACTTCAAGTTGCCCGGGTTCCCCTCATGGCGTACGGATGTGGCCAACCTACAGGCCATGACTCCTTAGGAACGTGCCGAATACGACGAGAACTTGAAGATTTATCGCGATTGGCGAAACACGCTCGAATATGCGGTGGAGGAAGCCGAGGAGAAAGGTCTGAAGAAGCCTTGAAAGCGGCTCGCTCGATGATCATTAGGGCGACCTTTCGGCTCTTCTAAATTTCAGCAGGCCGCCTAAGGCAAGTCGACCTACAGAAATATCAAAGTCGGCCTACAGATGATATCATGAGATAGTTGCTGTTATATAAATCGCTATTTGATAGATAGTTAATTAATCACTCAACTCTCTTGCGCAAGGCTTCCCAAGTGAATAACTAATCACTTTCATAAGTTCTTGTCGCACTATATTTACCGTTCTTGATCATGATTGCGTTGGGATGCTTCTGACGGCAGTAGTTATCCATTGACTCTCTTTGCGCATCGGATGTCTCATCATAAATCCATGCGATTACCGTGGAGCCATTAGGAGTCTTTACGTCAGCTTTCTTATCAGCCTGTGCGATATTAAAACTTATTAAGCTCAATATAAAAATGGATATATATATATATTTCTTCATGATATTTTTCTTGTTTGATTAGTTAATCCTTATCAAAAATGATCTTGGCTCTTGTAAATACAAATCCAGTCATTCGTTTTCTTGTTCAACTCAAGATACATCTTGTCACTCACCTCGATTTTGTTCCCTTGGCAATCATATACTTCTTGAGGACTTGCCAATGATTTCAAATCAAATGAGAACAGAATCAGTTCCTGTCCTTCATATAAGTATATGTACACTTCGAACATACGTTCTGAGGCGCTTTCTTCTTTTTCAAACGCTGCGATCTTTGACATTAGCCAATCCAAATTATCTTGAGGGCTAGCCACTCCACATGCGACACAGTCTGGGTCATATACAGGTTCCGTCCGGTTATTGTCGTCGTCACAAGATAGAACACTGAATAAGGCAAGTAATATGATATATTTCTTCATGACTTATTCTTTTATTAGTGAGTATGATATCTGATCTAACTCCTCTACGGAACCCGCATCGTCATTTACTCCTTTAAGTAAACGAGTGATATTTTTGTTCTTTGCTTTAAGAAGAAGGGTAGGATCTAGCTTATTCACGATATTTGCCCTCGCATACACATTCGCATGGAACCCCAATCCTGTAAACACGGATAAGGACTCATGCTTTTTTTCGTAGCCGGTTAATAAGTTTTTAACGATCTCTTTTTGGGTTGACGATGATAAGTTAGATTGCAATTGGGGGCATCCTAAAAACATCTCTATAGCGGAAACTCTAAAGACGTAATTTCCTTTTTCTATCAAAGTAACAACCGCATTATTCAATAAAGATTCTTGTTGCCCAAGCTCTTCTTGATACCGTTCTCGTAGCGCTTCTACCGCATCCGTACGTGTCATAAATTCCCTTATTCCATTAAAATTAGAGTAATAAGCATTGAATTCATCAGACATTTCGTTGAACGCATAAATATCGAGCAATAAAGGATAAGCTAGACATAGATCCAATAAATCAGACGTGCTGGTTGTTTTTAATGCATCTTCTGGAATTTGGCAGGCATTCACTTTCTCTTGATAAGTATCAAAAGCAATCCATGCCTCTGTCCCGGGAAGGATCGGATATGACCATTTCTCTTCCTGTGCGAAACAAGTGATACTAAACGTTAACACCAGTAGTAACAATAATTTTTTCATAAGACGATAAATTTTAGGTAAACAAAAGATAAGAATTTAAACCTATAAGCATACTATTACTTAGCGGATAGCGAATCAATACAAAATAATAATATCCTTACATACTAGAAGTTTCCCGAACACATTTAGATAAAAACAATTTAAGCTCAGGTTTGCTCGCAATAGATTATTCAATCTCACTCTCAACGATTCAAAGATATAAAAAATATCAAATAAAAAAAATAAATAGATCCATTTTCCAATAAAAATCAGCATATTTTTTGTCTGTTGAATTAAATGAGAAAGAAGTCGCCCGAAGACAAGCAAGGGCGAGGAGCTAGATGTCGGTTGGTATATGGTCTCATGCCGATTGTTCGGTATAAACCCTATACATATCATATAATAAATTATCTTTGTTCCCCGTTATAGGTACTTGAAAGAGACCTATATGAATAATAGGGAGGTGTGATCCTTTTTCAATATGAATTATAAAGATTTTGAAGTATGAAGGTACAAAGTTTTGTTTTATGCTTTTTATTGACGCTACTCTCCGTCTCTTGTATCCGGGAGGAGGCGCCCAATGCGGAAGCGGATATCTTATCGTGTACGGTAGATGGCGATATATTGAAAGCCGAGCCGGAGATCGACAACGAGTCCGTGACGCTGACCGTGAAAAGTGACGCGGATATTACAAATCTAGCCCCGGTATTCACCTTGACTCCTGGCGCTACTATCAAGCCGGCTAGTGGCACCGCTTTTGATTTTACGACACCGAGAACCTATACGGTTACTTCCGAGGATGGCCATTGGACGAAGACCTATACGGTACGTTGCATCGTCTCTGGTGTGAGCACGGAATATCATTTCGAGCATATAACGATGGAGCCGAAGAATGAACGTTATCAGATATTCTATGATTTCACGTCGAATGGAGATTCCGTGACATGGGCGAGTGGTAACGCCGGTTTTGGCTTGACGGGTGTACCCAAGACTCCGTTGGATTATCCCACCATGCAAGACGATAACGGATATGTCGGTAAATGCGCTAAGTTGGTGACCCGCAGCACGGGTAGTTTCGGTAGCGGATTCGGTATGCCTATCGCCGCGGGAAATCTTTTTATCGGTACGTTTGATTTGCTGAACGCTATTCCGGACGCAAGGAAAGGCACGAGATTGGGACGTCCTTTCGATCATGTGCCGACTTACTTGAGTGGTTATTATAAATATAAAGCGGGAGAGTCGTATAAAGTGAATGGCGAGGAGGTAAAAGGTAAGAAAGACCAATGTGATATCTACGCCATCTTCTATGAGACGGATGAGAATGTGAAATATTTGGATGGTTTCAACGGGTTGACAAGCCCGAACCTGATATCCGTTGCCCGGATCAGCGATCAGAAAGAGACGGATGAGTGGACGCGTTTCTATATCCCGTTCGTGGCTAAGCCCGGTAAGGTGATCGATAAGGATAAGCTGGCGAAAGGTGGTTATCAGTTATCCATAGTCTTCTCTTCGAGTTTGAAAGGTGATGTCTTCGAGGGAGCGGAAGGTAGCACGCTTTGGATCGATGAGGTTGAGATAATCCAGTCCGGTGAGAACTAAAAAAACAGAGGATATGAAAAGATATATAGTATTAATAGGTATACTGTGCTTGTCGGGTGTCATTACGTTGAAGGCGCAGCAGGAAAGAAACCAAGGAATAATCTGGTCTTCCCTAAGGGGATTGGAATATACGGTAAAGGCCGGTATCAATATCGGCGGAACCGCTCCGGTGCCATTGCCTCGTGAGATTCGTGCGATAGATAGTTATCGCCCTACGCTTTGTGTCTCCATAGAGGGCGATATCAAGAAATGGTTCGGCGAGAGCAAGGAATGGGGTATGATGATCGGTCTCCGTCTGGAGAATAAAGGTATGGAGACAAAAGCGACGGTTAAGAATTACAGCATGGAGATCATTGGCTCCGGCGGTGAGAAGCTGAAAGGAAACTGGACCGGCGGCGTGCAGACGAAAGTGGAGAACACTTATTTCTCGATACCGGTCGTGGCTCTTTACCAATTGAATAACCGGGTGAGTTTCTCGGCGGGACCATTTGTCTCGTTCGCTACAAACCGGAACTTCTCCGGCTACGTATACGACGGATATCTGCGTGAGATCAATCCTACCGGTACGAAGGTGGAGTTTTCTGGTGACAACCGTGCTTCCTATGATTTCTCGGATAACTTAAGAAAGTTTCAGTGGGGAGCGCAGATCGGTACAGAATGGAAAGCGTTTAAGCACCTTATCGTATACGCTGACTTGACATGGGGATTGAACGATATCTTCCAAAAGGATTTCGATACGATTACCTTCGGGATGTATCCGATCTATCTGAACGTAGGCTTCGGATATGCGTTTTAGGAATTGATATGAATCAAAATAAGGCTATCCCGGACAAGGATAGCCTTTTTTATTAAAAGATTATTATGGAAATAAATTATTTTTTATAACTTTGGGGCGATAATTCTCAGACCAAGTTACATTTTATCTTATATTATTAACAAAATTACCATGAAAGAAAACACTAAGAAGGGCGTAAGCCGTAGAGAGTTTTTGGGTCTTTCCGCACTAGGATTGGCTAGTTTAACAATTCTTCCCAGTTGGGCCATGAATGGCGTTCGTATCGCTCCGAGCGATCGAGTCGTTTTAGGTTTTATCGGCCTAGGTCAGCAAGCATTATCAGACTTTAAAGGATTTGCCGCATGTCCGGGCGTACAGGTTGCCGCATGTTGTGACGTGGACACGATGAAAACAGAGCGTTTCAGAAGACGTGTCGCTGAATGGCAAGCTTCAAAGGGAATGAACCAACGTTGTGATCAATATGAGTTTTACGAGGATTTGCTGGAGCGTAAGGATATCGATGCTATCGAGGTCGCTACCCCGGACCATTGGCATGCTTTGGCTACCATCCATTCTTGTCAATCCGGAAAAGACGTATATTGCCAGAAACCGTTGGCTTATACGATCTCCGAAGGCTTGGCTATGGTGAAGGCTGTACGTAATAACAAACGTGTGCTTCAAGTAGGTAGCCAGCAACGTTCCAGCAAAGAGTTCCAAGCTGCGATCGATATGGTTCAGAATGGAGCCATCGGTCATATAGAGAAAATATATGCACGTGTAGGTGAGCCTCCTACGCCGCTGAGCTTGCCGGAAATGCCGGTTCCCGCTAATTTGAACTTCAATCAGTGGATGGGTCCGTTGAACGATCCGAAGATCCATTATCATCCCGATTTATGTCCTCCTATTTCTCTGGATCCGGAAGAGAACGAGAAACTATGGGGTGCATGGCGTTGGTATCAAGAGACCGGTAATGGCTATACTGCTGACTGGGGTGCTCATATGTTTGATATCGCCCAAGCTGCTATCGGTATGGATGGTTCTGGTCCGGTTGAGTTTACGCCCAAGGGATACAATGGCACACAATATTCAACTATGCGCTATGCGAATGGTATCGTAATGACTGAACAACCTTATTTGGAGGATAATCCGGATGCGCAGGGTATTAAGTTTATCGGTGATAACGGTTGGATCGAGGTAGCCCGTGGCTACATCAACTGCTCTGATCAGTCTAAGATCCCCGCAGACTTGAAGGATTTGATCGAGAAGCGTCCGAGAATGATAACTCCAGAAGAGCGTAAGAAGATGTATGAGGAATACATGAAGAAATTGAAAGATAAGAAGAACAAGCAAGGTGGAAACAACGGTAATTATGAGACAAGTGCGCCGCACATGCAGAACTTCGTTGATTGTGTTCGTTCACGTGAGAACCCGATCGCTCCGGTTGAGGTAGGTTGCAGTACGAATACGCTTTGTTGCTTACAGAATATCGCTCGTGAGCTAGGCCGCCCGGTTAAATGGAATCCGGCTACGTTGAGTTTCGGTAATGATAAGGAAGCTGCCGCTCATCGTCTGTATTGGTATCAATATCGCAATCCGTATACATTGCCTTATTTCTGCAAGTAAATCTGATTTAACAAGATATCGTTATGAGTAATAGACGGGATTTCTTGAAAAATATGGGCCTTTTTACCGCTAGTGGACTGCTGGCGAGTAAAGGGACTTCTGCAAGTGTGGTGAACCATGTACCGGAAACTGTTGGCGAAGTTCATGCTGGTAAGGAGATTGGCTTGCAAATCTATTCATTGTCTCAAGAGTTGTATAAGGGCGATGTGGCCGCTAATCTTCGGAAAGTGAAGGATATGGGATACTCTAAACTAGAGTTGGCGGGTTATGGTAAAGGTGCTGTCGGAGGAGTTCCTATGATGGAATTTAAGAAGATGGTAGAGGATGCCGGTTTGAAGATTGTCAGTTCGCATGTAAATCCGGTTGATGCCTCGGTTTCTGATCCTCGTAGGGCTATGATTCGTGAATACTCTAAGGAGATTACACCGAAAATAATGGAGTATTGGAAAGCTACGGCTGCCGATCATGCGAAACTAGGCTGTAAATATTTGATCCAGCCGATGATGCCGACGATTACTACGCACGATGAGGCTAAACTTGTTTGCGATGTTTTCAATCAGGCCTCAGATGTTATCAAGGCAGAGGGTATCGCCACTGGTTTTGGCTATCATAATCATAATATGGAGTTCAATCGTGTCGCAACGAAAGAGCAACAGGAGAAGGTGAAAGGAAATCCTTTCGCCGCTTTCATGAAAGTTGGAGACCAGATTTATGACTTGATGCTGAAAGACACGGACCCGAGCAAGGTTTACTTCGAGATGGATGTTTATTGGACTGTCATGGGACAAAACGATCCTGTCGAGTATATGCAGAAACATCCGGATCGTATCAAGGTATTACATATCAAGGATCGTGCCGTATTCGGCCAAAGTGGTATGATGAACTTTGAGATGATATTCAAGCAAATGTATGCGAACGGAATCAAAGACTATTTCGTAGAGTTGGAGCAGATGCCGGACGGACGTACTCAATTTGCGGGTGTGAAGGATTGCGCCGACTATTTGATCAAGGCTCCTTTTGTAAAATGAAGTAACAATCGATAGATCGTAAGCCTCGGGGTTAATAGACTCCGGGGCTTTTTTATTAGATGAAAGGCAACATAAACGGGTCTATTTTGTTTTTATAAAAAGAAGTTTATATCGCAAAAATCAAGGAAAGGATGAGTTCTAGGATAAGGAAGATATTGAAACATACGGTGATCGCTGTTTTATCGCTGGCTGTATTGTTCCTAGTTTTGAATCTTTTCCTGACAGGTCGTTTGGAGCGGTACCTGAAAAGAGAACTGATAGAGCGTACGGCGAATGCTACGGATGGTTTTTATCGCCTTTCTTTCGATAAGCTTTCTATTAGCTTCTTCAAGGGAGAGCTAAGGCTAGAGGGTATTTCATTGGAGCCGGACTCTAAGGTCTTTGAACATTGGGCCGCCTTGGATAGCTTGCCCGATACCTATGTAAGTACCCGGATTGAGGTGATAGATTTTAAGGGAATTAATTTGGTATGGCGATGGAATTACCGGCAACTCCATTTCAATACCTTTGAGATCCGCTCACCGGAGGTTCGTGTATACGGCTCTTCCGGATCAAACCCGTTAGTTTTCGGACTGGCGGCAGATACGGTAGAGCATGCCGAATCGAAGACCTTGTACGAGGTGATCTCTCCATACATAGATGCCCTGAGCGTAAAGACCTTGAACTTGGAAAATGCCAGTATCTCTTATAATGTGGAAAACCAAGTCTCGCCGATTATCTATACGTTGAATAACGTAAGTTTCCATGCGTATGGTTTTATGTTGGATTCTACCTCTTCACGGAGCGGGAAGCTGTTGTATTGCGATAACTTCGATTTTGTCACGAACCAGCCGCAAACCTTGTTGGTAAATAATGATTTTAGGTTGGAGACGGATAGTATATGCCTCAGTACTCAAGATTCCATTATCTATATCCAAAAAATCCAATTGCTTCCGCAAGAATTATTGTGGGGGGAGACCAATCGGAAACCTACGAATTATCTGGAAGGGAAAGTGCAAACCGTAAAGATACAAGGGATTCACTTTAGACGGGAAGATGCCTTGAACTATTTGTCTGCCCGTAATTTTGAGATACAATCTTCGGATATTAAGGTGTATGACTTGACTAGGGAGAAAAAGCTGGCGAATGCCGATGCGGATTCTTTGGTGCAAGCCTTGTCGTTGTATGATGTGATCTCCCCGGTACTACACAGTATATCCGTGGATCAGATACGGATAGAGCGGACTGCCCTTCACTATTCCTTGGCCTTGAAAGGGCAGATAGAGGATTTCTCGATCCCTGAGTTTAATTTCCATGCGGAAGGTCTTCTGATCGACTCCTTGGTAGCTCCGGGCGAGGAACTGAATTATTTTCGTTCCATTGCGTTTGAGGCGAATGATATACAAGGGATCATGAGGGCTCGTAATCACCGGTTCGATATCAAGCGCTTGGCGATGAATACGGCCTCAGGCTCGTTTCATATAGATAGCATGCGGCTGCGTCCGTTGTCTGTTCGTTCCCGCAATGATTATTTGTCGGGAAGTATCGATACGATCCGGATAGACGGGTTGGCGTACAACAAAGGTATTAGTGCGTATTTACTGATGATTCGGTCGCCTCGCTTGGTTTATTATAAAACGCCCTCCGTTGAATCTCCGGATAAAGGGAAAAGCACATCTGTAAATAGCCGTGTGGATGTGGAAAGTTTGTTAAATCCTTTCCTTCGGTATCTTTCCATCCGTAAGATCCAGATTCAGAACGCAAATGTGACATTGGAGGATCGTGAGATAAATGACACGACCCGGTACCGACTCAACGGCCTTAATTTCTTTGCTACGAATTTCTTGGTGGATGAGCAAACGAACCGGAGTGGGCAATTGTTTTTCAAGTATGATCATTTTGGTCTTAGTTTCCGGGATTTCGATAACTACTTACCGGGAAAGGATCTGCGTGTGACTATAAGAAAAGGTTCGCTATCCACTGTAAACGGCTTTTTCCGTCTACAGGATGTGACCTTGGCCGCTAAAAAGGACTCGATACGTTTTTCAACCCCATTGATTTCTTTAGCGGGAATCCGGATTCCCAAGAATAGCATCTATCAGATCGGGTTTGACCGATTTGATTTATCCGATGGTGATTTTTCTATGTCTTGGGGATCGGATACGACAATATTGCGGACTGAGAGCCAAAAGGATATCCAATTGGCTTTGGAGAATGTGTTTGTGGATTTGAAGAAGAAGACGTTTCAATTAGGTGATCTTCAGCTACAGACGAAGGATATCGATATACCGTTGGATAACGGCTTCTACCGTTTGAAAATCGGGGGGCTGGATTTGAGAAAGTCAGGTTTGAGGTTGGATCACGTACATTTAGTCTCGCCTTATTCCAAAATGGAATTCGCTTATAAACAGCCTAAGCATCAAGATTGGTTTGACGTGAAGGTTGGGAACGTAAGATTGAACGACGTGGATATTCCCGGATATTTCTCAACCAAGGAATTACGTGTGGGGGGACTCTGGATAAACGATGTCTTACTACAAAACTTAAAGAACCGGAAGATCCCGGTGGAGCCTCATATCGTTCCGATGATTTATGAAGGTTTACAAAAGGCTCCGGTCCGTTTCAAGATAGATACCGCTTCCGTTGCCAATTTCTCCGTGGTTTATGAGGAATTACCCGTTGAAGGTGATAAGCCCGGTAAGCTTTATTTTACCGATATGAATGGCCAATTTTCAGGTTTGACCAATATCGTTTCCTATCCGGAGCAATTCATCAGATTGCATGCGGACGGGAACCTGATGGGATCGGGGCATTTTACGGCTACATGGCAACTCCCGGTAGATTCATTATACGACCGCTTTCTATTGGATGCCCGTTTGGATAGCCTAGACCTGCTTTCCTTGAATGAGATCGTAAAACCTCTGGCGCCGGCGGAAGTAGTGAGCGGTTGGGCACAGGATGTGGTCTTTCATATGGATGCCTCAAGCCGGAAAGGACGGATACGGTTAGACTTCCCGTACCGGAAATTGAAAGTGGCTTTATTGAAAGAGAAAGACGGAGAGACCACACAAAAAGGTTTCTTGTCGAGATTGGCGAACTTAGTTCTACGGGATAATAATCCGGCTCATCCGGAGCGAAAAGATAGTAAATTGCGTAAGGTCGATATGGAAATTGTGCGAGATCCCTATCATTCCACGTTTAACTATCTATGGCAGATGCTAAGACCAGCCTTGGTGGAATCAGTCGGAGTCTCGAAAAAAGAACAGGATGCGGCCTTGAAAGTGGCAGGTTTCTTCACGAAGGTAAAGCGCTTTTTCGGTCTCGATAAAAAGAAGGATAAGCGGGAGGAGATTGATACAAATAATAAGGAAATAGAACCTTTAAAAGAATAAATAATGGAATATACAGTAAATCACTATCCGGAGAAACATCGTTTCGAGGTAGTAGAAGACGGCTTGACAGCCTATGTGGAATATCGTTTAAGAGGAGATGCCTTGGACATTATCCATACCATTGTCCCAAAAAACTTGGAAGGGCGTGGGATTGCGGCGACTCTTGTTGAAACAGCTTATAAATACGCAAAGGAACAGGGGTTGCGCCCTTTGGCTACCTGTTCCTATGCGGTTGTGTGGTTAAAACGCCATCCGGAGTTTTAATCCTTGATCGTAATACCTAACATTCTAGCGATGTCCAGTGCTTGTAAGGAGGTTACGGTAGCACCTTTCAACTCTCCTCCGGGAATCGAGCCAATACGTATACCGGCGATCTCGGAGGAAGTAAGATCGATCCCTTTCAAAGAGGTCCGGTGAAACTCGGCCTCTACTAAATTACAATGTTCGAATTCTACGTTCGTAAATTGGCAATTGTCCAATCCGCCTCCTCGTAAAAAGCATTGATTAAAAGATACGTTCCGGAGTTTGCTCATGGAGAAGATTACATAATCTCCTTTGCAATCCCGGATGGTAGTATGATTAAAGATTGATTCGGAGAAATTCGTTCCGGTAAGTTTACACCCAATGAACTCTACCCGGTAAAAGCCACATCCGGATAAATTTATATTTGATAGGTCACAGTTCTTAAATACCACATCGCTAAACTGAGATTTACGATAATTGCAAGCAATGAAACCACAATTGGTGAATAAGCAGGAATTAACGGATAGGTTCTGTTTAGATACGTCCTCGACGCATAATCCATTGAAAGAACATTCTGTAAAATCATCCTCTTGTCTGGATATACAATCCATCCAGTCCACATCCTCCCGTAAGTTTTTTACCAATCTAGGCGCTGTTATTTTCAACATGTTATTGTTTCCTATTTTAATTTAGATGGTAAAGATAACGGATTTGGGCTAAATAAACGATATCTTTACTTTATAGTTCATTTTAGCAATATCGGAAAAGTGTGTTCGGGATAATTCTTCTATTTTTGCCTTGAAATCCTAAGAATCATGCGAATAAAGACAACGACAAAGACAGAGTATCAACAACGTATCAATGTATTGGTTGAATACATAAATAATCACTTAGGCGAGGATATCGATCTAAATAAGCTGGCGGAGATATCCGGATTCTCTCGTTGGCATTTTCATCGGATCTTTGCGGAGTTCTTAGGGGAACCGGTTGGTACGTTTATCGTTAGGATGCGGGTCGAGACGGCCGCTCGGCTTTTGCGTTATACAGAAATACCTGTCAAGGAGATCGCCTATAAGGTAGGATATGACGTACCTTCTTCTTTGTCTAAGGTTTTTCGCCAGTTTTATGGGATTTCTCCAAATGAATATAGAAACAATAAAGATTATGTAATTATGGAACCGAATAGAATAATGCCCGATATGGAATTGAAGGTCGAGGTAAAAGATTTACCCGGCAAACAAGTAGCCTACATTCGTCTAAACGGAGGGTATAAAGAAATCGATTATCTGGGAACTTGGATGCGCTTGCTCCAATTCGCCAAGGAGCAAAACATCCAACCATTGAGTTTTTCACCGATCTGCTTGTACCATGATGATCCGAAAGTAACCTCACCGGATAAGCTGCGTACCGATATTTGTATGGAAGTCGCTCCTTCGGTTTGCCCTAAAGGGGAGATTGGTACGAAAAAGGTATTGGAAGGGCGTTTTATGGTCGCTCTTTATAAGGGAACTTATCAGCAATTAGGGGCTGTGTATGATACGCTTTACGGCAAATATCTCCCCGAGATGGGTCTTTCCTTACGGGAAGTGCCTAGCGGCGAGATCTACTTGAATGATCCTCGTAATACGAAGCCGGAGGATTTATTGACTCAGATTTATGTGGCGGTAGAATAATAAGAGCTAGAGAGGTTTCTGAAGTGAATAAATGAATTAATCTTGATTGCCGTCTTCTATAATTAGCGGCAATCAAGATTTTTAATATTTTAGATGCGATAGTATGATGTGATAACTTATATACTTGCTTTTACAAATTCATTATCGATCCAATAAGTCGCTTTTTCGGAAGTGAATTTCAATATACAATAGCTCGGATCTATTACTCCTCCAGGGAAATGGGCGAACATCCAGTCAGACCAAAGGGCTTTCTTGATTTCCATATCGGAAACGATCTCGACCTTACCCGTTAACACGATACTGTCTCCTCCTTTCATAAAGCAAACTCCGGCTTTCGGGTTGAGTTGGAATTGTATTGTCTTATCAGAGAACGTGCCTGTAGAGAACCATATTTGGGAAATACCATCCGCTATTATTTTTCCCATAGGAACCGGACGGGGATAACCCTCTTCCGTAACAGACGCGAGCATAGCGGTATCACATTCCGTTAATATGGAAATTGCTTTTTCCTCGATTAGCTTGAGGTCTATCATCTGGACGGGTATACATAAATCGATCATACATTTATCTTGTGGATGTTGATCGAGGGGGATGCTTTGATAGATCTCGAATGATTTGCCCGCACAAGGTTTGCATTGGTGTTTGGATGTAAGCGTGTACATCAAGCTCCATGCGGCGGGTATTTCATCCGTTCCTATCTCAAAATGCCCGATCGCATAAAGTCCTCCGGATAATAATCCTTTTGAGATCTCATTTTCTCCCTCTACCTCTTGAGGCACTGTTAAACCGATATCCACACTTAACTCCTTTCCTTCGTGTTGGTAAACTGATATAAGTTTATTTGCCGGACCGTTTATAAGTCCTTTTGGCCCGGCCCATTGCATAAGCTTTCTGATAGAGCTTGGGATCAAGCTCATATCTCCTTGATGATGAAGATACACGATGTGTGTAGCTTGTAGTTCTTTTAGTTCAAAAGTGTAATTCATAAGATTCTTATTTGTAAAAGTTCAATAGTGCAAACATACGGAATGACTATTCTTTCTGGTTGTAAAAAAACGACTTTTTATGTGATAGATTCTTGCGATTTTATTTTTAATCAAATATAAGTAAGCGGTTCATCCGCAGGATTTGGTAAAGTAAGGAAGTAAGAGGGAACGTCTCCCGCTAAACGCTTGAATTCTTTGATAAAGTGGGAATGGTCATAGTAGCCGCAATCTAAGGCGATGCTGCTTAAGTCCGTGTGTGGGGCGTTCCTCAGTACTTCTATGGCATATTGGAATTTTATGATCCGGCTGAATTCTTTGGGAGTATATCCGGTGGCATCCTTGAACTTACGTTGGAAATGCCGCTGGCAAATGCAAATCTTGTCGATCAAGTTTTGTACGGGTAGCTGTCCGCAGGACTGTTTTATAAATGAGGTGGCGTATATAATTTGTCTGTCTACTTGAATGGATTGGGTGAGAAGGCGTATAAGATAGCCTTCGATAATGCGGATACGGACGGAATCGTCCGGCTGTTCGCAAAGCATCTCGGCAAAGGAATTATCGAATAAAAGGTTAATATCTGAAGACTGGATGCGAAGATCGGCAAACTGTCCCAAAGGCTCATTCGTGAAAGCTGCCAGCCCACAGGGTTGGAAACGAACTCCTAGCATATGTAGGGAATCTGTCGTAGCGGTAAGATTGGAATAAGACCTCATGGGACCGACAAAAAAGGAACGATAAGGCTGCATGATCATTTGATGCTCATCCGCGGGAATTGTCATATTCCCGATGGAAAAGATGAAATCCGTGCAGCCGTCCGCTAAAATCTTAAAGCGTGTTCCTATTTCAGCATAACCTTTAAACACCCAAAACTTATCGATGAAGGGTGCTAAAAGGGCGCATGGGGTAAATTCTCGATACATACGATTTTATTCAAATAGTAGATCCTATGATTTGTTTTATTTCTTTTCCAAAAGATACATATAATCGCCATAACCTTCTTCTTTCATTTTTGCTTTGGGAATAAATCTCAGGGATGCGCTGTTGATGCAGTATCGTAATCCGCCCTTATCTGTCGGACCATCATTAAATACGTGTCCCAGATGTGCGTCTCCTGTTTTACTGCGCACCTCTATCCGTTTCATGCCATGAGAATTATCGGTATTTTCCATAACAAGGTCTTTATCTATCGGTTTTGAGAAGCTAGGCCACCCACAACCGGAGTCGAACTTATCTGTCGATATGAACAAAGGCTCTCCTGTGGTGATATCTACGTAAATACCTTCACGCTTTTCGTTCCAATATTCATTTTTAAATGCTCTTTCCGTGGCATTTTCTTGTGTTACCGCATATTGCTCGGCCGTCAGTTTGGAGCGTAGTGTCGTATCATCCTGTTTCTGGAATTTCTTTTCAGAAAGGGGCTTGCCGGTCGTTTTCTCCTTATTTGCTTTACGTGCGAAATCGAATAGTTCCGGACTTATATGGCAATAACCGTCCGGATGTTTGCCTAAGGAAGTTACGAAAAGAGTGTAATTTATTGGAAATGAGCATTGGGTAATCGCTCATAATAGTAATAGGTTACGAATTAGTTAGTTATCTACTGCATTATTCTTCTGTGCGTTGCGTAACCTTCAAAGAACTCTTCGTATGCAAAAGTAACAATAAAACGGGAGATTTAGAAATGAATCTCCTGATTTTTTCTTCTCACACAAGTTTTTCCGTAAAAGCGATTTTATCCGTCAGCACACCATCGCCCAAAAAGATTTTGAACGAACGTGTGCCGACTGCCGCATAAGCGGAGAAAAGGGCTTTGCCTCACGCCTAAACAATAGTTTAGACTGATGAGACAAGGCCCCTTTCTTTTGTGCTTATGCCAAAGAGGTGCTTTTACGGGGTTTTGACGATTTTTCTTTTTTCGTTGTCCTTTTGAGCCGGAAGCGGAAAGCCGTGTATGACCGCACATTCCATAAATGGAACAAGCCGTCACTCACGGCAGACAAACCGGGAAGAATGATTTTATCCATCCGACCAAACACGTTTGGCCAAACAGATAAAAACATACTTCCTTGCCGATGGTTTGCCCGGTTTCACGCTACCGGCTATGTTCTTTTCTGTTGGGGATGTCTTTTTCACGGATTTCTCTTTTGAAGTTTTCCTGTCTAATCTGCCTCTACTTCCGTTTACCTCCATTTTCGCGCCTTTCAGTGAGCCGCATCAGGCAGTCATTTTCGTGCTGGGTGCAAAGGTAACTCCGGGATTGTACGGGAAAGCAAGGTCAAGCCTCCTGTTTTCTGGAAAAATCTCCAGCCCTTCGGGTAGTATTTTCCCGAAAAACCTTGCATTCCCTAATCCCTACCTTTTTAAGCACCCGAAACGAAAACGACCGATGCGACAGAAAGACGCATTAAAAAAAATGTCGGATAAACGAGAGGCAGATAAGATAGTTTGAAACTCAACTCC
>OMGQ01000103.1_pt1 | contig 124067 bp, 105 predicted proteins | sample 1646071 | NCBI WGS metagenome assembly OMGQ01 (sample SAMN05578585, study PRJEB25193) | human gut metagenome | biome: Human Microbiome; feature: human-associated habitat; material: feces | host: Homo sapiens | place: USA:Birmingham
TTCGCGGACGTTCCGGACGTCAGGGAGATCCGGGTGAATCCCGTTTCTATATTTCACTGGAAGATGACCTGATGCGTCTGTTCGGTTCTGAGAGACTGATGAAGATCTTTACATCTCTTGGTGTTGCAGAGAATGAACAGATTGAGCACAAGATGCTTTCCAATGCAATTGAGAAAGCTCAGGAGAAGATTGAGTTTAACAACTTTGGTATCCGTAAGAATCTTCTTGATTATGACCAGGTAAACAATGAACAGCGTGAGATCATCTACAAAGAACGTCGTCAGGTTCTCGACGGTGAGAATATGCGTGAAGCAATCTATAAGATGATCCAGGATACAGTGGATACTTATGTTGATATGTGTTTCTCTGATGATGTAGATTCTGAAGAGTGGGATCTGAATGAATTTAACGGTGTTCTTACTCCGATCATTCCGATCAGACCGCTTACAGCTGAGAGTGTAAAAGGCAAGAAACGCGATGAGATCAGACATGAACTGAAAGAAGAGGCAGTGAAGCTCTATGAAGAAAAAGAAGCAGAGTTCCCGGAACCGGAGCAGCTTCGTGAATTAGAGCGAGTTGTACTTCTGAAATGCATTGACAGCAAGTGGATGGATCACATTGATGATATGGAAATCCTTCGTCAGGGTATCGGACTTGCTGCTTATGGACAGAGAGATCCGGTTGTTGAATATAAAATGAGTGCATTTGATATGTTCAACGAAATGATCACATCCATTCAGGAAGATACTCTTCGTATGCTGTACCATGTACATGTAGAGCAGAAGATCGAGCGTGAACAGGTAGCTAAAGTTACCGGAACAAACAAGGATGACAGTGCCGGTCCTAAGAAAGCGGTTCAGAGAAAAGAAATCAAAGTATATCCGAACGATCCCTGCCCATGTGGAAGCGGTAAGAAATACAAACAGTGCTGTGGACGTAAGAATAAGGTCTGACTCGTTTATCTCAGTTGAGAAGACTCCCATTTCTGTATGTGGTGAGTTCATTACTACAGAGCGGGCAGTAATGATTTTGTAAAAAGAACATTGTGAGCAGATCATGTCTGCTGCAAAATAAAAGGGCTGAATCATGAGGCCCTTTTATCGTGCGCAAAAACACGTTAGCGCGTTGAATTGGCAGATTGTGAATATCTGTCTGAACTGTTCAGTACATCCACAGCTATGTGATTATGATTGATGAACAGTCACATAACAATTCCATAAAGGGGGAAAAACAGTATGAAAAGAGAGTCTTTCGGCTCACGCCTTGGTTTTATCCTGGTGTCAGCAGGATGTGCCATCGGTATTGGAAACGTGTGGAAGTTTCCGTATATCTGCGGGGCATATGGAGGCGCGGCCTTTATCCTGATCTACTTATGTTTTCTGGTTATTCTCGGTATTCCGGTTCTGGTAGCAGAATTTGCGGTAGGACGGGGAAGCCACACAAGTGTTGCGAAATGTTTTGACAAACTGGCACCTGCAGGAAGCGGCTGGAAGCCATTGAAATTTATTGGTATTATTGGATGTTATATGCTGATGATGTTTTACACAACAGTAGGAGGATGGATGATCTACTATTGTGTGAAGAGTCTGCGGGGAGATTTCGTTGGAGCGACTCCGGAAGCAGTAACACAGTCTTTTTCCGATATGTTGGGAAATGCACCGACGATGATGTTATGGATGGTGATCATCTGTCTGATCGGATTTGCAGTCTGTTTCATGGGATTGCAAAATGGTATTGAAAAAATCTCCAAAGTAATGATGAGTGCACTGCTTATCATTATGGTGATCCTTGCGGTTCATTCAGTAATGATGGAAGGCGCGGGAGAAGGAATCCGCTTTTATCTGATTCCTGATTTTCAGAAGATTAAGGAAGCAGGAGTTGGTAATGTAGTATTTGCGGCATTGAGTCAGTCATTCTTTACATTATCCATTGGTATTGGTGCCATGCTGATCTTCGGAAGTTATCTGGACAAATCCAGAAGCCTTACCGGAGAGGCGGTAAGCATCACCGTACTCGATACTTTTGTTGCGCTGACAGCAGGATTTATCATTATTCCGGCATGCTTCTCCTATGGAATCCAGCCGGATGCAGGTCCAAGCCTTATCTTTATCACTCTGCCCAATATTTTTGCAAAGATGAGCGGAGGGGCTTTGTGGGGAAGTCTGTTCTTCCTGTTTCTGACATTTGCTGCGGTTTCAACGATCATTGCTGTATTTGAGAACCTGATCGTGTTTAATATGGAACTGTTTGGCTGGAACCGTAAAAAGAGTGTTGTTGTCTGCGCAGTTCTTGTTGTGATCTTAAGCATTCCATGTGTGCTTGGATTCAATGTACTTTCCGGATTCCAGCCATTCGGAGATGGAAGCAACATCATGGATCTGGAAGACTTTATTGTTTCTAATAACCTTCTTCCTCTTGGAAGTCTTGGTTACCTTCTGTTTTGTACCAGAAAGAACGGATGGGGATGGGACAATTTCATTGCAGAGGTGAATGCCGGTACAGGCATGAAATTCCCGAAATGTCTGAAAAATTATGTTGCCTATGGAATTCCGGCGATTATCATTGTGATCTATCTGAAAGGTTATTATGATAAATTTGCAGGTCTGGGAACAGCAGCACTGGCCGGATGGATGATCGTGGCACTGGTACTGCTGGGATTCGTATTCTACTGTGCGACAGCGAAGAAGAAAGTGAAACAGTAAGCGGAGCGCAAATATCTGCCCGACCTGAGAACAATAAAAGATGTAATTATGTCTGAGAGGAAACAGTCTTTCAGACATGGTTACATCTTTTTTGTGTTATGGAATTGTTGTGTAAAAGTAGTGGATGCATTATTTTAGAGGATTGCTATAATGAGGCAGTTCTTCGCTGGGGGTGGTTTTGAACTGTTTACGGTATGCCCGGGAAAAAGTGCTGTATTCTGTGAACCCGCTTTCCTGTGCTGCTTTTGTCACAGGCATTCCATTTGAGATCAGAGTACGTGCCATAAGAAGCCGCTTGTTTACAATATAATTATGAAGGGTATAGCCGGTTTCTTGTTTGAACTTCCGCATCAGATGGTACTTGCTTACATAATATCTGGCAGAAAGCGTTTCTACAGACAGATCTTCTTTCAGATTGTGGTTGATATACTGAAGGATACTGGCAATCTGCGAGTCAAAGGTGTAGGATTTTTTATCAAAAATGTACTGCTTTTCCAGAAAGATACGGTTCAGATAAACCATAAATTGAAGAAAAAGTGACTGTGTCAGGATTTCCTTTCCATATTCATCGGATTTTGCGGAATTTTCCAGTTCAAACAGGATGTCTTTCATCTTTTCCTGAAGAGCAGAATTCAGACGTACCAGATTATAGCTTCGGTCATTTGCTTTCTGGAAGCATTTCAGCAGTTCCTGCCAGGGAATATCGTTTTGGATCCAGAGAATAAAACGTTCATATGGAACAGATGGATCAATCTCCGGGCGGTGGATGGCATGGCGGTTTACCAGAAGAATGTCCCATGGTTTCAGTTGATAAGCTTTTCCTTCTATATGATAAGCAGCCTTGCCGGAGATGAAGATAACTACCTTGTGAAAATCATGATAATGGTAAGAGAATTCCTTTCTGGTCTGGTCTTTAAGATGAAAAAGTCGGAATTGTTCGTTCAGGTATCCTGTTTTTTCTGTCTGATAGAACTGTTCTGATAATAACATATCTGCCTCCGATATCTGCAATGATTATTTAATCGAATCAAGCAAGTCCCCTGTGGAGATTGTGAAAAGAAATAAGCAGTGGAAAGCAATAAGCGGAGGGAAAAGTTTGATTCATGGTATAATCATATCATTTAATGCGCAAATGTACAATTATTACTAAGAATGTAACAAATAGTCACGAATATATTTTATAATTTCTGAGAAAATATGCTACAAAGATATTGACATTATTACACGATAATAGTATCATGCAATTACAAAGTAATCGTAAAAACTTTGTAACTATTTCGAAATAGGGTAAAGAAATAGAAAACTGAACAGAGAGGAGTGATGCTGCTGTAAGGCTGTTATATCAGAGAACTGATATAATGGTCTTTTTTGTAACACTTACAGAGCATTTTTTGCAATGTTTCAAGCATTTTACTCTATATACATGGTAAAAATAATAGAATATAATGACTGTAAAGTCAGGATGTGATATGAGAAAATTGCCTGACACAAAATTTAACCGAATCAAGTAAGTCCCCTGCGGAGGTTGCGAAGAGCAATAAGCAGTGGGTGGGGACTCAGACAAGTGGCGAAGTGAGTTGGAAAGATTGCCCGACAATTGATTATCGATGCAGATACAAAAGCGGGAAGTATCCGGGATTATAAATCAGAAGGAGAGATATGGTTATGGCAAATACAATTATTATGAGTAAATATCAGGGACTTGGAAACGATTATCTGATTCTTGATCCGAAGAAAAATCAGGTACAGCTTCAGGGAAAGAAGATTGCACTTCTCTGCCAGAGAGGATTTGGGCTTGGCGCTGACGGTGTGCTCTATGGACCGGTAGAAATTGATGGGAAATTGGGTGTGCGTATTTTTAACGCAGACGGAAGTGAATCTGCCATCAGTGGAAACGGCGTGCGTATTTTTGCCAAATATCTGATGGATAATGGATATATTACTGAGAAAAAATTTGACATTGAAGCTATGTCAGGCACGATTCATGTGGAATGCCTGAACAGCCGGGCAACGGAATTTAAAGTAAACATGGGAAAACCATCTTTTATCTCCAGCGATATCCCTGTTTCCGGTGAAGTTCGTGAAGTAATTAAGGAGAATTTCGTATTCCATGGAAAAGAATACAAGGCTACCTGCCTGACAGTTGGTAATCCACACTGCATTATTTTTACAGACAATGTAAGTGCAGAAGCTGTAAAGAATCTGGGACCTTATGTGGAAAATGCAGATGAATTTCCGGAGAGAATGAACCTGCAGATCTGCCGTCAGGTCGACAAGGGAAATCTGGAGATTGAAATCTGGGAAAGAGGCTCCGGATATACAAAGGCTTCCGGAACAGGAAGCTGTGCGGCAGCAGCGGCAGCCTATAAGCTGGGACTGGTGGAATCCCGTATTAATGTAAATCAGCCGGGCGGAATGATACAGATCGATATGGAAGAGGACGGAACCATCTATATGACAGGAACAGTGGGATATATTGCAGATATAAGTGTTGCAGAGAGCTTCTTCTCATAAATTACACAGGCTTTATGTGTAATTCTTTGTTTGTAATTTGCTTAAAGATATGTTATTATTTTAAACGAATTATTTATCAGGACTGCTATAATCTATAGCAATTCAGTCGGTTATCCACAGGGAGTCCGACAGAGAATATTTATAATAAGAAAGTGGGTGAAGCTGTGGTTGAATTAGACCAGTTCAAGAGCATTCTTGCGACTTATACAGAACCATTAGTGGAAGTGAGGGATTCACTTTGACCTGGCTAACAAAGAGCAGAAGGTCGAAGAATTAGAGCGCGAAATGGAAGCGCCTGATTTCTGGGATGATGCAGAAGTTTCCCAGAAGAAAATGAAAGAATTAAAAGACATGAAAGATGACATGGAGACCTATCAGAATCTGGTTACACAGATGGAAGATATGGAAACCATGATCGAGATGGGATATGAGGAGAACGATCCTGCACTGATTCCTGAGATTCAGGAAATGCTGGATGAGTTTCAGAAGGATTTTGACAATATCCGTATCAAGACACTTCTTTCCGGAGAATATGACAGTGAGAATGCTATCATTAAGTTGAATGCAGGTGCAGGCGGAACAGAGGCCTGTGACTGGTGCGGTATGCTTTACCGTATGTACAGCCGTTGGGCAGATAAGAAAGGATTTACCCTGGAAGTGTTGGATTATCTGGACGGCGATGAGGCAGGTATCAAATCGGTTACTTTCCAGGTAAACGGAACAAATGCTTACGGTTATCTGAAATCAGAGAAGGGAGTTCACCGTCTGGTGCGTATTTCTCCTTTCAATGCAGCAGGTAAGCGACAGACATCTTTTGTATCCTGTGATGTTATGCCGGATATCAAGAAGGATCTGGATGTAGAGATCAATGACGATGAGATCCGTATTGATACTTATCGAAGCAGTGGTGCCGGCGGTCAGCATATTAACAAGACATCATCTGCCATCCGTATCACACATTATCCTACCGGAATCGTGGTACAGTGTCAGAATGAACGTTCTCAGCACATGAATAAAGATAAAGCCATGCAGATGCTGAAAGCCAAGCTGTATCTTCTCAAGCAGCAGGAGGCAGAGGAAAAACTCTCCGGTATCCGCGGTGAGGTGACAGATATCGGATGGGGAAATCAGATCCGTTCTTATGTTATGCAGCCATATACCATGGTAAAGGATCATCGTACAAACGAGGAGACCGGAAATGTGGATGCAGTACTTGACGGAGGAATTGATATTTTCATCAATGCATATCTGAAATGGATCGCACTGAAGAAATAAAAGAATAAAAAAGGCTGTCTGAAATCAGGACAGCCTTTTTCGTGTTGAGGCATTTTACACAATGATTCAGCAGAATATATTTCTTGCGTATTTTTGTTTGGTGTGATAATATATCCAGTGTGTAAAAACAAATGTCTTTAAAGAACGGACAGGTAAATTGATATGCAGAAACCAGTAACAGAGAAAAAGAAATATTTTGTAGTGAGGGAACGAGCAGTTCCGGAAGTCCTGCTGAAGGTGGTGGAGGCAAAGAAGCTTCTGGACTCCGGCAAAGTGGACACTGTACAGGATGCAGCAGAGCGCACAGGAATCAGCAGAAGCTCTTTCTACAAATACAAAGATGATATTTTTCCATTTCATGAAGAGACAAGGGGAAAGACGATCACCTTTATTATCCAGATGGATGATGAACCGGGGCTTTTGTCGGTTGTCCTGCAGACGATTGCACGGTTTCATGGAAACATTCTCACCATTCATCAGAGTATTCCTATCAATGGGATTGCCACACTTACTCTGAGTGTGGACATTCTTCCGGGCGAGGGGGATGCAGAAGCAATGGTAGAGACGATTGAACAGAATGAAGGAATTCATTATCTGAAAATATTAGGCAGGGAGTAAAAGAAAATGATCAATGTAGCAATTTTAGGATATGGCACAGTTGGAAGCGGTGTATTTGAAGTATTAAATGAAAATAAAGAGAGCATTTCCAGACGTGCCGGACAGGAACTTCATGTAAAATATGTTCTGGATCTTCGTGATTTTCCGGGACAGCCGGTAGAGAAGGTTCTGGTCCATGATTATGAACAGATCGTCAGTGATCCGGAAGTAGATATTGTAGTAGAGGTTATGGGCGGTGTGGAGCCTGCTTATACTTTTGTAAAGAAGGCACTTCTGGCAGGAAAGAATGTCTGCACTTCCAATAAGGCTCTGGTTGCAAAGCATGGCCGCGAGCTGATGGATATTGCAAAGGAAAAGAGCATTAACTTCTTATTTGAAGCAAGCTGTGGCGGCGGAATCCCGATCATTCGTGTCATCAATTCTTCCCTTACAGGAGATGAGATTGACGAAGTAACAGGTATCCTGAACGGAACTACCAACTACATGCTTTATAAGATGAGCACAGAAGGCTGTGAATTTGACACTGTATTAAAGGAAGCACAGCAGAAGGGTTATGCAGAGGCAGATCCTACCGCCGACGTGGAAGGATACGATGCATGCCGTAAGATCGCAATCCTTTCCTCTCTTGCTTATGAGAGATATTTTGATTTTGAAGATATTTATACAGAGGGAATTACAAAGATCACACCTGAAGATATGGAGTATGCTGCGAAGCTTGGCAGAACCATCAAACTTCTTGGAACCAGCCGCAGACTGGCAGATGGAACCTGTTATGCAATGGTAGCACCGTTTATGCTCGGCCAGAACAGCCCTCTTTACAGTGTAAATGATGTGTTTAATGCAGTATTTGTACATGGAAATATGCTTGGAGATGCCATGTTCTATGGAAGCGGTGCAGGTAAACTGCCTACAGCAAGTGCTGTAGTTGGTGATATTGTGGATGCCGCAAAACATCTCCATGTTAACATTGTGACAAACTGGAACAGCACTCCGGCAGTACTTAAACCACTGGATGAAGTGACAGGAAGATTTTTTGTGAGAATTAAAAAAGAAGCAGCAGAAGAAGCGAAGAAGGTATTTGGTGATGTTGAGATCATCAGCCTGGGACAGCTTCCACAGGAACGTGCATTTATCACTGATGAAATGACACAGGGAGCATTTGAAGAGAAACTGGCTCAGATCGGAGATCAGGTACTTGCAAAGATTCGAGTTAAAGATTGATAAACTGACAGATTTCGTGTATCATATAGTGTGCCTGATAAGGTGGACACTGATACAATACTTCAGATAAATATTTGTACAGTGATTACTGTAAACAGAACAGGAAAGGGAAGATATGAGAATCTTCTCTTTCCTGTAAACTTATTATGGAGGAAGTAAAACAATGTTGATTGTCAAGAAATTTGGCGGTACATCGGTTGCAAATAAAGAACGTATCTTTAATGTTGCCAACCGCTGTATAGAAGAGTACAGAAAAGGAAATGACGTGGTTGTCGTTCTGTCCGCAATGGGGAAATATACGGATGAACTGATCACCATGGCAAGGGATGTCAATGAGAAACCGCCGAAAAGAGAGATGGATATGCTCTTTACCATCGGAGAACAGATGTCTGTTGCACTGATGGCAATGGCGATGGATAAACTGGGAGTTCCTGCGGTTTCCCTGAATGCTTTTCAGGTTTCCATGCATACGACAAGCAGTCATGGAAATGCACGTTTAAAAAGAATTGATACAGAGCGTATCAGAAGAGAGCTGGACAGCAAAAAGATTGTAATAGTTACCGGCTTCCAGGGAGTTGACAAGTATGATGATTATACGACTCTTGGAAGAGGCGGTTCTGACACAACAGCGGTTGCTCTTGCGGCTGCTCTTCATGCAGATGCCTGTGAAATCTATACAGATGTAGATGGTGTTTACACAGCAGATCCGCGTAAGGTTCCGAAAGCAAGAAAGCTCAAAGAGATCACTTACGATGAAATGCTTGACCTTGCGACTCTCGGGGCAGGTGTGCTTCACAACCGTTCTGTGGAGATGGCGAAGAAATATGGCGTGCCGCTTGTGGTACGTTCAAGTTTAAACAACAGTGAAGGAACTGTGGTAAAGGAGGAAGTTACAGTGGAGAGAATGTTGATCAGCGGTGTTGCGCTGGATACAGATGCAGTGAGAATTGCGGTAATCGGATTAAAGGATGAGCCGGGTGTAGCTTTTAAATTATTTGATACCCTTGCGAAGAAGAATATTAATGTAGATGTGATCCTGCAGTCTATCGGACGTGCGGGCAGAAAGGATATTTCTTTCACAGTAGATGGAAATGATCTGGATGATGCAGTTGCAGTTCTGGATGCAAATCAGGCAAGACTTGGATTTGCAGAGCTTCATTCTGAGAGAAATATTGCGAAGCTTTCCATCGTAGGTGCAGGAATGATGAGTAATCCCGGAGTAGCTGCAAAGATGTTTGAGAGCCTCTATAATGAGGGTGTAAACATCAATATGATTTCTACATCCGAGATTCGTGTGACAGTTCTGATCAATGAAAAGGACGGCGTGCGCGCAATGAATGCAGTACATGATGCCTTTGGTCTGGCAGACTGATTTAGGAGAATTACATGACATCGAGACGTGAATTAAAAAACTATGCGAAGCAGGCCATGTCAGGAAAATATGGGATACTGATCCTGGCATTTGTTGCAGTTCAGGCACTGGCTCTGATCAGCAGCATGATATCCTCGGCTTTATTTCCGGGAGAGGAAACAATTGATATTGTGTTGTCGTATGCATTTACATTTATTCTGACTCTGCTGATCAATGTGGTAGCGGCAGGTATGAATTATATGTATCTGAATATTGCCAGAGGGAAAGCATATTCATTAAATGACCTGTTTTATTTTTACAGACATCATCCGGACAGAGTGATCGTTGCCGGATTTTTTATGGCAGTACTGAATCTGCTTACCATGCTGCCCTATACGATTTACAGTAATGCGAATCTTCCGGGTGAAGATGCTTCTGTGGAGGTGCTGATCACCTGGCTGTATACAGGTGTTGTTCTGATGATCGTTGGAATGATTGTTTATCAGATTCTGGTCATTCCTCTGGAGATGACTTATTATATTCTGTCAGATAAGCCGGAATTGAAAAGTACAGAGGCTATGAAAGAGAGTCTGGAGATGATGCATGGAAACTTCGGAAGATATCTTATGCTGAAGATAAGCTTTATCCCATTGATGTTTCTTTCTGTTTTTACGTTCTATATTGCACTCTTGTGGATATTTCCATATATGGCCATGACAGAAGTAATGTTCTATCGTGATCTGACAGGGGAGCTTAAAGTGCAGAAAGAGGAAGAAGAACGTGCAGCACGAGACTATGTGAATCCTATGTTTGACAGCTATTCACAGAGTGAACAGCCACAGGAAGATGAGACGCATCCGCAGCAGTTTTGGCGTGTGCCGGAAGAATCGGTTTCTTATGAAAACGAAGATGAACAGAATATCACGGACAGCACAGAAATACAGAATGTTCAGACAGATATGGATGATAAAAAAGAGCAGAATGATTCATCACCAAAAGAAGAGGAAGAAGACAACGAACCGAAACCATGGGATGAATATTTTGACAGTCTGAAATAAAAATACAGTTTATTAAATTGAAGACCTTTTTGCTATGATAAGTATTATGATATCAGGGTTAAAATACCTTTTGGCCCTGACATCATATTATCAGAAGAAAAAGGTCTTTTCTATAGCAATTCAAGAAAAGGGAAAGGGTTTTTACGATTATGAATACAAATGAGATCAGTGGAAAGCGTCAATTAGAATTTCTGGCAGATTTTGATTATATCAGAGAGGCAGGAACTGCAGGAGAAGAAAAAGCAGCAGAAAGGATTCAGAAAACTCTGGACAGTTTTGGCGTGGAGAGTCATCTGGAAGAATTTTCTTTTGATACCTTTCAGATAAAAAAAGCAAAGCTGAAAGTAACAGAGCCATACACAAAAGAATACACAGTAACCGGATATGGAAGATGCGGAAACACAGCAGAGGACGGGCTGGAAGCACCATTTGCGTATGCAGAGAACGGTGATGATATCAGCCTTGCACATGTCAGCGGAAAGATTGTTATGGTAAATGATCCAGTGAGAAAAGATATGTACCGGAAGTTGGTGAAAGCCGGTGCTGTGGGATTCATCAGTATTGTAGGTTCTCCGTTAGATGAAGGCGTGGATCTGGTTCCACGTGCATACGCTCTGCCAAAGAATCTGCCGGGAGAAGAGAAAAAAGAAGCAGGAAGAGAAGCTGTCAATTATGATAACAGGATTCCTGGCGTAAGCATTCATTACAAAGATGCCATCGAACTGGTGACGAAGGGGGCATCTCAGGTATGTTTATCTGTAGAGCAGGAGACAGTAACACGTACATCCCGTAATGTAGTGGCACGTATCGAGGGGACAGATAAGGCAGAGGAAATCCTGACTCTGACTGCACATTATGATTCTGTTCCGGAGGGACCGGGGGCGTATGATAATATGTCCGGAGCAGCGATCATTATGGAACTGTGCAGATATTTCCATGCACACAGACCACGCAGAACAATGGAATTCATATGGTTTGGAGCAGAAGAGAAAGGTCTGCTGGGAAGTCAGAATTATATCAAAATTCATGAAAATGAACTTTCGGCACATCGTTTTAACATGAATGTAGATCTTGCCGGACAGCTTGTTGGCGGAACTGTAGCAGGGGTCACCGGTGATGCGTCTGTCTGCAGTATACTCACATATATGGCTCATGAAATCGGTATCGGAATGTCAACGAAGAACCAGATATGGGGAAGTGATTCCAATGCTTTTGCGTGGAAAGGAATCCCTGCAATGACTCTGAACAGAGATGGGTTTGGCATGCATACCCGTCACGACACCATTGCACTGCTGTCAGACTGGTCATTGGAGAGAAGTGCAGTTCTGCTCGGCTATATTGCAGACAGACTGGGAAATATTGAAAGCTTTCCGTTTGAACGGAAGGTTCCGGAGGAATTTATTGCACAGCTTAATGAATATTTTGGGTAATTTACTTTTTATACGCTGTTATCCGGCGGGACTTTGACATATGTATGCCAAAATCCCGCACTTGACAAATCACTGCCAGATTGATACCCTATCACAAGAGCGTTTTTGATGATAAAAAATCAATCTGAATTCTGACAAGTGTGCCGACAAGTTGATTCTTGAAACAATCTTGCAGGATAAATTTTTTTATTTCAAGGCGGAGGAAGGAGGCGTAGCGGTGGCTACGGCGACCGACGACAACGCGGAAATAAGAAATTTAGACGCAAGATTGTTCGAGAAATCAACTTGTTGGCACACTAGCTTGATTCGGTTAAATTCCCATTGTAAGAATCTCCATCAGTACCCCAAGCAATGACGGATTCAAATTCATGGATACCAGAACTGGCACTGCCTCTGTGCCCAGCTCTTTCACTACTTTATAAACCTCTGTCTTCTGTGCATAGGTAATCTGTGCTTTTTCCAGAATCTCATAGACCTCTTCTGCATAATCTCTCTGATAAACAGCTGCATCTGCCGCAAAAGTAACCTTCACCTGTGCATCTGCCGGCACATCCTTGAGGATCACTATTGTTCCATGAAGCTTCTTATCCTCTGCGAACTCTGCATCCTTATATACCTGTCCGTTTACAGTAACCTCCTGCGGTTTGTCCTGAATGTTGCAGAAGCGGATCTTCCAGGAACGTTTCTGCGGGATCACTGCTGTATTTCCCTGTGCAGCTTCTACAATAAATACTGTTCCATTCTCATCTGCAGTCTTCGTCATTCTGGTGGATACCCAATTCTCATCCAGGTCTTCCGGTGTGTCCCCACCGTCTTCCCAGAGTACAAATTCTCCTGATTCTCCAGGATATACAAGTACTTCCAGTTTCTCAGGATTCTCAATGGAATTATCATATCCTTCCATGTCCTTCAGTGGAATGATGCTGCCTTCACGCACAAGTACCGGCATCTCATAAATATCTCTCCAGAGATCCACTTTTCTGCCGCCCTTATATGCTCTTCCGTTAAAGAAATCATACCAGATTCCCTGCGGAATCCATGTCTTTGCGCCTGCAAGTCCTGTTACCGGATCCAGCTTATCTGTGATTGGAGATACCATCATCTCTGTGCCGAAATAATAGTTGTTCGGTACTTCATAGGTTTCCTCACGCTCCGGCTCCAGATAATACATCGGCTGTACCAGCGGCAGTCCCGCTCTGCTTGCACGACGGTTCATGGTGTAAAGATACGGAACTAGCTTATGACGCAGTTTCAGGAAATTCTTCATTACTGTTTCTACAATCTGGTTGTATTTCCACGGTTCTTTTCCATTAAACGGGTTATCTGTGCTGTGCAGACGATTCATTGGTGAAAAGACTCCAAGCTGTACCCACCTTGCAGTGAGCTCGTCGTCTCTGTATCCAAACATATGTCCACCGATATCATGACTCCACCATCCAAAACCGATGTTGCTGGCATTTGCTGTGAAATATGGCTGGAATTTCAGACTCTCCCAGGTAATGAACGTATCACCTGAAAAACCAACCGGGTATCTGTGGCTTCCTGGACCTGCATATCTTGAGAAAGTCAGCGCACGTTTTCCTTTCCACTTGCTGTCCAGATAGTGATAGTGGTTCAGCATCCAGAGCGGATCCAGTCCCGGAACCTTGGTTACAGTTCCCTGCTGCCAGTCAAGCCACCAGAAGTCTACTCCCTCTTCTTCCATCGGATGATGCAGTTCCTCAAAATATGTCTCAATGAATTTCGGATCTGTCATATCAAAAAGTACCGGTTCCTTACTTGCAGGATCAATTCCCATCTTCTCTGCAACTCTCGGATAGGCTTCTTCATAAGCACGCACTCCATCTGCCGGATGTACGTTCAGTGTGATCTTATATCCATGTTTGTGCAGCCAGTCCATAAATTCAGGCGGATTGGGGAAAAACTTCTTATTCCAGGTATATCCTGTCCATCCGCTTCCATATACAGGAGGTACATCCTCTACCAGATGCCAGTCCATATCTACAACTGCAACAGAAAATGGCACTTCTTCTTTCTCAAAACGCTCTACCAGTTCTTTGTACTCTGTCTCTGTATATTTATGATATCTGCTCCACCAGTTTCCGAACGTATATCTTGGAAGCAGAGGTGTTTTTCCACATAATTTGTAAAAATCCTGCAGACATTCCACATATCTGTGACCATATCCAAAGAAATAAAAGTCTGCTCTGTTTCCCTGACGTGGCTCTACCATTCCATCTTCGCCCATAGCCATTGTGTGGGAATCATCCAGCACTGAAAAACCGTTTCTGGACATAATTCCATGACTCAGCGGAATCTCACCGTCTGCTTCATCCAGGGTTCTGGCTGTTCCCAGCAGATCTTTTGGTTCATCACCATAATGCCACACGCGCTCGCTGGCTTTTCCACCCGCTACACGTATCATCAGACCGCTTGGAGAAAATTTCTGCCTGTCATAGTGGATTTCCAGGTCTTTGGTGTAAATATGTAATTCCTCACCGCTGTCACTCACCCTAAATTCCGGCACCGGGAAATCACGATTGCATACCATCTGTGTTGCTCTGTCCTCAAATCCTCCGTCTTCGCTGTACTCAAAACGGATCAGGGCAGTTGTCAGCATTGTAATCCTGAAATGATCGCCCACGATCACAGCTTCCTTTCTGCATACAGGATTACCTTCCAGCATAAATTTCTTTAAGTCCATAAAAGCTTTTCCTCCTTTACATCAACAACAGTTGTAACAGCTGCTTTTATGTCTATTTTAATCTTCTGTAGTCTGATTGACAACGCTTTTTTTCAGCTACTGAACATTTATATGACATATACTTGTGATATTATTTTCTAGAACGTGTCTGAAAATGCTTTACGCAAGATGTGCGTCACAATTTGCAGGAGATTTTGGGAATGATTTTCCAAACACACTCTAAAGCAGCTGCCGAAGAGGACGAATGATCATCCTGAGCACACCGTAGTATAACTTCTTTTTCCGATTCAACACTTTCCCCTGGTACTTTGCGCCTTCGGTTTCCTGACCGTTTGCAAGTACCTCTTTGCTTTTTTCCATATAATCTGATTCTGTTTCGTGAATCTGCTGACTCAGTTTTTCGCTGTCAATTACCAGCATCAGTTCCGTATCCAGATAAGTACTTCGCATATCCAGATTATAGGAACCTACTACTGACAGACGGTCATTTATCAGCACAGCTTTTGTATGAACCGGATAATCATTCATCAATTCATACACATCTGCCCCTGTTTCCAGAATTTTCTTTTTCTGATTAAGATAATCTGTACAGCCCCATGGATTAGAGCCTTTTTCCACTGCATTCAACACGATCTGAAGCTTTGCATGATCTGAAATCCCCTGCAATACATCATACATGTAACCATTACAGATCACATAAGGAGTCTGTATTATTACATGATCTGCATTTTCAGTAAGATACTGAATTGTCTGGAGAACCTGCGGTGTTTTTCGTCCCGCCTCAATTCCATTATTGATCAGAGTGATCTTGTTTGCTTCTATCGTATCCTTTTCCCATGCACTGTAGGTTTCTATATCATTGTACCTTTTCAGCAGAGATATGTAAATTTCTTCCATGTGCCGGTATGCATCCGTATATCTGGAAGATTGTTTGCCTTTTTTAATGCTCACACAGCTTTCCTTCCATATTTTATGGAAATAATCCTCAAGCTGGTTCAGAGACTCTCCCTGTCCTTCTGATGTATCATACACCAGGATATCTCTGTCTTCATTAATGCCTTTTGTCTGATTCCCCAGAAAGATATCATTGCTGTTGCGTCCGCCCAGCAGATACATTTTCTCATCCACGATCAGATATTTATCATGCATGCGATAATTCACCTTAAACAGATTGACCGGTGTCACCGGATTGTAAACTCCCACTTCCACATTCTCATATGATGCCAGAGCCTGGAAATCGCTGCTTCCAGCCAGAAACAGTTGCTGATAAATTCCATCGATCAATAACTGAATCTTCACACCTCTTGCCGCAGCGCAATTCAATGCGGCAAGAATTTTAGTGCCATTATCATCCGCGCGTAAGTCAAAGGTAGACAGTACAATGCTCTCCTTCGCAGTGCCAATCATACGAAGCCTCCACAAAAGTGCCTCTTCATTGTCGTCAATGCAGCAAATCCTTTCCGTTCCTTCTGTCTCTGATGTAAATTCTGTTTCTCTCAGACTTTCCACATATTTTTCGTCCGGTTTCCTGCAAAAAAGAGGTGAAAGTACATTTACCAGCACCACGATCAGCAGGAAAAGGCAAAATACTTTGCCTGTTCTTTTTAGTATTTTTTTCATTCGATACCACGACCTCCTTTGACCAGACCGGAACCCAGATATTTGACTTATTCCTCTTCTTTCGACAATACAGTGAGTATAGAGTATAACATAATCAGAAGCTATAGTGCATCTTTTGATACGAAAAGCGTTAAAATCTTTTCACAAACCCTTTTCTTTTTTTTGCAATGTCTTATATGTTTCCGACTTATAAAAATTCAATATCATCAACTCTTTCCAACAGGAAGGGATTTCAATGTTATCAGGATGGTTTGTATAAAGTGTGATGACTGATTATAAAGAGAGTTTATCTGCATCTTGCGCAGCAGTCTTCCCTTCTGCATGAAGATATTTACCAGCTTGACCCTGTGTTCTTCAAGTGCTATCAGCAGCATAAAATACTTTTACGCCCTTGTGGAACTTTCTCCGCAGGGGCGTAAATACTTCATTTCTCTCTATTTCCCAGACACCTTTATTTTTCACTTTCCCGTAAAACATAAAAAACACCGTCCCCGCGGCAATCGCTTTGTCCGCAAAAACAGTGTTCTTAGTGCGCCTTCAGGGGTTCGAACCCTGGACACCCTGATTAAGAGTCAGGTGCTCTACCAACTGAGCTAAAAGCGCATATTCTTTTGTTTTTCTTTGTGTTGAAGTTTTGCATCACCCTCAACGCAAGTGATATTATATATAATAGTCGTTTAAATGTCAATAGGTTTTTTCAAAAAAAATCAGATTTTTTTCTATTTCATTTATTTTTCCTTTTTTTCGTCGTTTTGGGACATTTTGTTAAGTGTTTTATTGACCTCTTCTGCGGATTTCCGCAGGCGGTTGAAGGTATTATCAAAGTTTTTGTGTTCATAGCGGAATTGTAGCATCTTATTATGGAAAGAACTTTTTCGTTTCACTGGCTGACTCCTTCGGGGCGCGAAGCGCCCCGAAATTTTCTTATACTATAATATGCACTGCCAGCCACAACAGATAGTCAAATGGATAATCGCAATCCACTTCACTATGGAATCGCTATAAACCAGATAATTGCTCTGCTGTTTTATCTGTGATACTCTCTGGAAATCACCATCTTACAGATTGGATTTCCCATAGAAGAAAATTTCTCTTCATATTCTGTCATAACATTTCCCTGTACCATCTCTTCATTATGATGCAGATCAAAGGTAGAAGCTTCCAGATTCCATCCGGCTTCCTCCACTTCTTCCAGGGAAAATTCAAACAGTTCCTTATTATCTGTCTTAAATTCCACTTTTCCATCCTGAACCAGAATCTGGTCGTAACGTGCCAGGAATTCTCTGGATGTCAGGCGACGTTTTGCATGGCGGGCTTTTGGCCATGGATCGGAAAAGTTCAGATAAATCTTATCTACTTCACCTTTCTCAAAGATTTCCGGCAGAAGTCTGGCATCCACTCTCATAAAAAATAAATTAGAATAAACCTCTCCATTCTCCTCCAGTTCTTCTCTCTTCTGCAATGCGCGAAGAAGAACGCTGTCATACATCTCGATTCCTATATAATTGATATCCGGATGCAGCCGGGCCAGATCCATAAGAAATCTTCCTTTTCCCATCCCTACTTCAATATGAAGAGGCTGCTTTTTCACAAAAACCTCCCCCCAGTGTCCTTTCTTTGTCTGTGGCTCCTGCACCACATAAGGGCTCTCCAGAATTGCATCCTGAGCTCCCGGAATATTTCTTAATCTCATAAAAATCTCCTGTTCCTTTTCTTATATCTCCAGAGCGTGTTTGAAAAATGCTTTACGCAAGATGTGCGTGCAATTTCCTGCCACCAATAAACTACCATACCATACTCCTAACGTCAATTACATCCCGGACAGATATTCGCAGGAGATTTCTTTAACTTGTCTAAAAAATAACAATTTTTTTATTTCTGAAAAAAATTTAGATGGTTTTTTTTAACAAAAGGGTGTATGATATCTAACAGATATTACTATTTTTCACATAGTAAATCTGGTTTTTTTGTAAAATTTTGACAACCAAGGAGGTTGAAGATGGAGCAGATACTTAACAAATTATCTGAAATCGAGCTTACAGCCCAACGCATCATGGAAGACTGCGACCGGCAAAAGCAACAGCTTTCTGAAGAGGCAGAACAGAAATGTAAAAATTATGACGAGCAGCTGGAGACCCGGACAGCAGAGCAGATTCGACGGATCCGTCAGCAACTGGAAGAAGAAAAAGATTCTCGCCTGGCACAGTTACGTGCAGACACAGACGCTACCTTTTCTTCACTGGATGCTCATTACGAACAGCAGCACTCACAACTTTCCAGAGAATTGTTTGAGAAAATACTAACTATGTAAAGATCTGTCTCAGACACACTCTAGATGACATCAGGAAAGGAAGTGAAAAACAATGGGAGGCGTACTCTCCTACAGCGGACTTTCCACGAAAATCCGCGCAATGCAAAGCAGGCTTACTACCATGGATCAGTTCGAGGAAATCCTCCAACTCTCCGATGTCACGCAGGTAGCCGCCTATCTGAAGCGAATGCCGGAATACTCTTCCAGGTGGGATGCACTGGATGAAAATACCCTGCACCGTGGCCAGATTGAGAAGCTTCTGAAGAAATCCATATTCCAGAATTTCTCCAGAATTTATCACTTTGCCAACCCGGAGCAGCGTAAATTTCTGGATCTGTATTCCAAGCGATATGAAATCCGTGTACTGAAGGAAGTCATGACAAATATCTTCGATCACCGCGACACGGATCCTGTAGATGTTTCTCCGTACCGTGAATTTTTCCGTCTGCATTCCAATATTGATGTAGACCGGATCACTACCTGTTCCACCATGGAGGAACTGATCTCCTGCCTCAAAGGAAACGAATTTTATATCCCGCTTTCGAAGATCCAGGAGCATGAAACAGCACTTCTCTTCGACTATGGTATGGCACTGGATCTGTACTATTTTACCCAGATCTGGAACATCCGTAAGAAGCTGTTTAAAGGTAAAGATCTGGAAGAGATTACCTGCACTTACGGCGAGAAATTTGATATGCTGAACCTGCAGTTTATCCAGCGTTCCAAAAGGTATTACAACATGGATCCGGCAAGTATTTATGCCCTGCTGATCCCTGTAAATTATAAGTTAAAGAAAGAAGAGATCACAGCTTTGGTGGAAGCACCTTCATACGAAGAAGGTCGAAGAATTTTCCAGAAAACATGGTACGGAAACAAATATGAACAGCTTACCGTAGCCAATCTGGAAGAATTCTACAACCACATCCACCGCTCAATCCTTGAGAAGGAATCCCACAGAAATCCATATTCTGTAGCAGTGATCTATTCTTATCTGTATAACAAGGAACACGAAGTAAACCGCCTGACTATCGCCATTGAATGCGTACGTTACGGTGTGCAGCATGATGAAGCCATGCGTTATATTTGCAACAGTTGATTTCTATATGGCGCATAACTGAATAACTGCTTCGCAGTTTAAAGAACATTAACCAGGAGGTGAATTTATGATTGAGAAAATGAAGTTCCTGAGCATTACCGGTCCTAAGGCCGATATTGACAGAGTGGTAAACACCTATCTTTCCAAGTACGAAATTCATCTGGAAAATGCCCTTTCCGAGCTGACCGCAGTAGAGAGTCTTTCTCCGTTTATGGAAATCAATCCATATAAGGAAGCACTCTCTACTGCCAACAGTTTCTATGATGAATTGGCAGATCCGGAGAAGATTTCTGCCAAACCCATGGATACTGAACAGGCTTTAAATACAATCCGCCGGATTCAGTCTGATTATCAGGAACTAAGCAATAAACGTGCTGATCTGGAGAGTCAGCTTGCAGCTCTGGATGAATCTCTGCGAGTGATCCGCCCGTTCAGAAATATTAATTACAATATTTCCTCAATCCTGAAATTCCAGTTCATCCACTTCCGTTTCGGAAGGATTGAGAAGGAATATTACCAGAAATTTGAAAAGTATATTTACGAAAATCTGGACACAATTTTCATTAAATGTGATGAAGATGACCAGTATGTCTGGGGTCTGTATTTTGTCCCGGAGCACGAAGCCCAGAAAGTAAAAGCCGTCTATTCTTCCATGCACTTCGAGCGTATTTATATGCCAGATACGTATGAGGGAACAGCAAAAGAAGCTTTCGAACAACTGACTGAAACACGCAACAGAGCTGCTGCTGATCTGGCATCTGCCGATCAGAAAAAAGCAGATTTTCTTCTTAGAAATCAGAAAGATATCGTTGCATCACGCAATGCTATCGCACAGCTTTCCGGTAACTTTGATGTGCGCAGACTTGCAGCATGTACACATGGGGATAAGGACGTTTTCTATATCTTATGTGGATGGATGACAGAGAAAGATGCCCATTCTTTCCAGAATGATATCAAAGACGACAGCCGCATTTTCTGCATTATTGACGGTGAAGAGGACGAACATCTGAAGCCAGGCATCCACCAGCAGCCACCTACCAAACTGAAGAACCCGAAACTGTTTAAACCATTTGAAATGTACATCAAAATGTATGGTCTTCCGGCCTATAACGAGATGGATCCCACATGGTTTGTAGCACTGACTTATTCCTTTATTTTCGGTGCAATGTTCGGTGATGTGGGACAGGGATTGCTGCTCTTTATCGGAGGTTTCCTGCTTTATAAATTCAAACATATCACACTGGCAGGCATTATCAGTTGTGCAGGTGTGTTCTCCACAATCTTCGGATTTATGTTCGGAAGTATCTTCGGATTCGAAGATGTGATACCTGCCCTATGGCTTCGCCCGATGAACAATATGATGTCAGTTCCGTTTATCGGAAAGCTGAATACAGTATTTATTGTTGCCATTGGTTTTGGTATGTGCCTGATCCTTTTATGTATGGTATTTAACATCCTGAATGCCTGGAAAGCCGGAGATGTAGAACACATCTGGTTTGATACAAACTCAGTGGCTGGTCTGGTATTCTACGGCTCTGCAGTTGTCTCCATTGCACTTATACTGAATGGCAAAACACTTCCCGGCGGAATCGTACTGTTTATCATGTTCGGCGTACCATTGATCCTAATCTTCCTGAAAGAGCCACTTACAGCCCTCATTGAGAAGAAATCAGAAGTTATGCCAAAAGAGAAGGGAATGTTCGTTGTACAGGGACTTTTTGAAATGTTTGAAGTCCTGTTAAGCTACTTCTCCAATACCCTTTCTTTCGTCCGTATCGGAGCTTTCGCAGTCAGCCATGCAGCGATGATGGAAGTCGTTCTCATGCTTGCAGGCGCAGAAAGCGGAAACCTGAACTGGATAGTAGTAGTTCTGGGAAACCTTTTTGTATGTGGTATGGAGGGCCTGATCGTCGGTATCCAGGTGCTTCGTCTGGAATATTATGAAATGTTCAGCCGCTTCTACAAAGGTACAGGACGTAAATTTGAGCCGTTCCGCTCTGTAAAATAGACAGAAAGATCATCAGAAATTATACTATTTTCATTTATATATCATCCTCGGGAAACCCATATCTGTCGGTCAGCCAGATATTCAAAGCCGAATAAATATGATATATATGAACAGCAAAATCAAGAACTAAGAGGAGATTTAATTATGACAACAATCGCACAGATCATTTTAGCAATCGCACTGGTACTCAGCATCATTCTTCCATTTGGCTACTATCTCATCGGTGAAAAAAACCGCGGACGTTACAAAACAGCTCTCGGTGTAAACGCATTCTTCTTCTTTGGAACCATGCTTATCGCCATTGCAGTTATGTTCACAGGTGCTTCTTCCGTACAGGCAGCTGCAGGCTCTGAAGGCACACTTGCAACAGGTATGGGTTATATCGCAGCAGCTCTTGTAACAGGTCTTTCCTGTATCGGTGGTGGTATTGCCGTTGCCAGTGCGGCAAGCGCAGCCTTAGGCGCTATCAGCGAGGATCAGAGTATCCTTGGTAAATCCCTTATTTTCGTAGGTCTTGCAGAAGGTGTTGCCCTTTATGGACTGATCATCTCCTTCATGATCCTGGGACAGTTATAAGATGCAGATGTTTTTGATCAGCGACAATATCGATACCTACACAGGGATGAGACTGGCAGGTGTGGAGGGCGTGGTCGTACACACACATGATGAATTAAAAGATGCTTTGCAGAAAGCTATCTCCAATAAAGAAATCGGAATCATACTCCTGACCGAGAAATTCGGCCGGGAGTTTCCCGAAATTATAGATGATGTAAAGCTTCATCACAAAACCCCTCTGATCATTGAAATTCCCGACAGGCACGGTACTGGCCGCAAACCGGATTTTATCACTTCATATGTGAATGAAGCTATTGGTTTAAAGCTGTAAAACAGTTACCAATAGTAAATCTAATGTTACTGTTCACACACCACTATCTCGAGACATACAAGCCAAAATCCCATTGCCGCAGGCAATCTGGAATGAATTTTGGCTACGTTACTGTGAACGGAGTGAACAGTTACAATCTAAATATTACAGGCAGGTGTTAACATGACAATTGATGAAAAACTCAGCCATTTTTATGATATCACTGTAGAGGAAGCCCACGAAAAAGCTGCCGCCATTCTCGATGAGCATAAAGCGGCTCTGGAGAAAATGGCAGAAGAACACAAAACTCTCAGTGAAGAAAACGCCCAGACACAGATCAAAGCGGAAACTGCCAGCGCCCGACGTGAAATAAACAAGGCTCTCTCCGCAGAACAGCTCACGATCAAGCGTGACTGGACCAGAAAACAAAACGAATTAAAAGAGAAAATTTTCTCCGAAGTAAAAGGACTTCTGGAATCCTTTACCAAAACTCCGGAGTATGAGAACTATTTAACTGCTAAGATCAAAGAAGCTCTGGATTTCGCGGGAAATGATGAGATTACCATCTATCTCTCTCCGGAGGACAGATCTCTTGCAGAGAAACTTCAGCATACAACAGGTACTGCTATCCAGCTTGCAAAGGACTCTTTTCTTGGCGGTATCCGCGCTACGATTCCTCAGAAAAACATCCTGATCGATCACTCTTTTGCAGGAAATTTTGAGGCAGCATACAAAGAATTCAAGTTTGACGGAGGACCAGAACATGAGTAATACAGGTATTATCTACGGTGTCAACGGCCCCGTCATTTATCTGAAGGGCGACAGCGGATTTAAGATTTCCGAGATGGTCTATGTAGGTCCGGAACATCTGGTAGGTGAGATCATCGGCCTGAAGAAAGGCATGACCACCGTACAGGTTTTCGAGGAGACTACAGGACTGAAACCGGGCGATACAGTTACAGGAACCGGAGATGCCATTTCTGTACTTCTGGGACCTGGAATCATCCACAATATTTTTGATGGTATCCAGCGTCCTCTGGAAGAGATTGCCAAAGCCTCAGGCAAATATATTTCACGAGGTGTCAGCGTTGATTCTCTTGACACAGAAAAGAAATGGAACACTCACATCACAGTAAAAGAAGGAGATGTTGTAGGTCCCGGCTCTGTTATCGCAGAAACTCAGGAAACAGACTCCATTCTCCATAAATCCATGGTTCCTCCGAATCTTACAGAAGCCACAGTTATCCACGCGGCATCTGACGGAGCATACACCATTCTGGAACCGATCGTAACCATTCAGTTCGCAGACGGAACCACCAAAGATCTGGCACTTGCACAGAAATGGCCGATCCGTATCCCGAGACCAACCCACAAACGTTTCCCCGCAAGCGTCCCGCTTGTCACAGGCCAGCGTATCCTGGACACTCTTTTCCCTATCGCAAAGGGCGGTACAGCCGCTGTTCCGGGAGGTTTCGGTACAGGTAAGACCATGACTCAGCATCAGATTGCAAAATGGTCTGACGCAGACATTATCATCTACATTGGATGCGGAGAACGTGGAAACGAGATGACTCAGGTTCTGGAAGATTTCAGTAAACTGATCGACCCGAAATCCGGAAACCTGATGATGGACAGAACCACATTGATCGCCAATACTTCCAACATGCCGGTTGCGGCGCGTGAAGCTTCTATTTATACAGGTGTAACTCTTGCGGAATATTACCGGGACATGGGTTACGACGTAGCTATCATGGCAGACTCCACTTCCCGTTGGGCAGAAGCTCTTCGAGAACTGTCCGGCCGTCTGGAGGAAATGCCTGCAGAGGAAGGCTTCCCTGCATATCTGGCATCCAAGCTGTCCGCATTCTATGAACGTGCAGGAATGATGCAGAACTTAAACGGAACCGAAGGCTCTGTCTCCATTATCGGAGCAGTTTCTCCACAGGGTGGTGACTTCTCAGAGCCTGTCACACAAAACACCAAACGTTTCGTCCGCTGCTTCTGGGGACTGGACAAATCCCTTGCCTATGCTCGTCACTTCCCGGCTATCCACTGGCTCACCAGCTACAGTGAATATCTGGAAGACCTGACTCCATGGTACAGAGAACATGTTTCCCCGAAATTTGTAGCAGACAGAAATCAGCTCATGGCAATCCTGAATCAGGAGAGCTCCCTGATGGAGATCGTCAAGCTGATCGGAAGCGACGTTCTTCCGGATGACCAGAAACTGACGCTGGAAATTGCCAGAGTCATCCGTCTGGGCTTCCTCCAGCAGAACGCTTTTCACGCAGAAGACACCTGCGTACCAATGGAAAAACAGTTTAAAATGATGGAAACGATCCTCTATCTTTATGAAAAATGCCGTGCACTCATCAACCGTGGAATGCCGGTTTCCGTACTGAAAGAGGGGAACAACATTTTTGAAAAAATTATTTCCATTAAATATGATGTGGCAAATAATCAGCTTGATAAATTCGACCAATACAAGCAGGACATTGATACTTTCTATGATAACATAATGGAAAAAAACGGCTGATGCCGGAACAGTTACATTCATAGCCATAACCGGCTATGAGTCGTAACAGAGAGGAGAAGTTTATGGCAATTGAATATTTAGGCTTAAGCGAAATAAACGGACCTCTGGTGGTCCTGGAAGGCGTCAAGAATGCCTCCTATGAGGAAATCGTAGAATTTCACATGGATGACGGGACTCGCAAGATCGGCCGTATTATTGAGATTTATGAGGACAAGGCTGTTATCCAGGTTTTTGAAGGAACAGACGGTATGTCCTTAGGCAACACCCATACCCGGCTGACCGGACGTCCCATGGAGATCGGACTTTCCCCGGAAATCCTCGGACGAACCTTTAACGGTATCGGACAGCCCATCGACGGTCTGGGGGACATCACCCCGGATGTAAAATTAAACATCAATGGTCTGCCGCTGAACCCGGTAGCACGTGAATATCCCCGAAACTATATCAACACCGGTATTTCCGCAATCGACGGACTGACCACCCTGATTCGAGGACAGAAGCTTCCGATCTTTTCCGGAAATGGTCTTCCACACGACAAGCTGGCTGCACAGATCGTACAGCAGGCTTCTCTGGGAGAGGACTCTGATGAAGATTTTGCCATTGTTTTCGCGGCAATGGGTGTCAAATATGACGTAGCGGAATTTTTCCGCCGTACCTTCGAGGAAAGCGGTGCTGCAGACCATGTAGTTATGTTCCTGAATCTTGCAAATGATCCGGTTGTTGAACGTCTTCTTACACCGAAGATCGCCCTCACTGCCGCAGAGTATCTTGCTTTTGAAAAAGGAATGCACATCCTGGTCATCCTGACAGACATCACATCCTTCTGCGAGGCCATGCGAGAGGTTTCCTCCTCCAAAGGTGAGATTCCGTCCCGTAAAGGTTATCCGGGTTATCTGTACAGTGAGCTTGCAACCCTGTACGAACGTGCAGGTATCGTAAAAGGCAAACCGGGTTCCGTAACCCAGATCCCGATCCTGACCATGCCAAACGATGATATCACTCACCCGATTCCTGACCTTACCGGTTATATCACCGAAGGTCAGATCGTTCTGGACAGACAGCTTCATGGACAGGCAATCTATCCGCCTATTAACGTACTGCCATCTCTTTCCCGTCTGATGAAGGACGGTATCGGTGAAGGCTATACAAGAGCAGACCATCAGGACGTGGCAAATCAGCTTTTCTCCTGCTATGCAAAGGTTGGAGATGCCAGAGCCCTTGCTTCCGTTATCGGTGAGGATGAGCTTTCCCCGCTGGATAAACGCTATCTGGTATTTGGTAAAGCCTTTGAGAGTGAATTTGTCGGCCAGTCCGAAACCGAGAACCGAAGCATCACCGAAACCCTGGATAAGGGCTGGGAGCTTCTGGGACTTCTTCCGAAAGAAGAGCTCGACCGAATTGATACGAAGATCCTCGACAAGTACTATCACGAAACAGTACGCTAAAAGAAGCGAGGTGATTACATGGATCCGAATACCTTTCCCACCAAGGGAAACCTGATACTTGCAAAGAACTCACTGAAGCTTTCCCGTCAGGGCTATGAGCTGATGGACAAGAAGCGTAACATCCTGATTCGTGAAATGATGGAGCTGATCGATCAGGCAAAGGATATCCAGACACAGATTGATGTGACTTTCCGCACTGCCTATACAGCACTGCAGAAAGCCAATATGGAGATTGGTATCGCCTTTGTCCAGCAGATCGCGTGTACGGTTCCTGTCGAGAACTCTATACGCATTAAAACCCGAAGTGTTATGGGTACGGAAATTCCTCTGGTGGAATATGACAAAACCACTAACACTCCCACCTATGCCTACTACAGCACAAAGATGTCTCTGGACGAAGCCAAGGCTGCCTTTGAAAAGGTAAAAGAGCTGTCCATCCGCCTGTCCATGGTGGAAAATGCAGCCATCCGCCTTGCAGCCAATATCAAGAAAACTCAGAAACGTGCCAATGCTCTGAAGAATATCACTATTCCGAAGTACGAGGCACTGACCAAAGATATCCAGAATGCACTGGAGGAGAAAGAACGTGAGGAATTTACCCGTCTGAAAGTCATCAAACGGATGAAGCAGAAATAGTGTATATCAGAAATCAGCCGGATGAATATTTACTATTCATCCGGCTGATTTTATCTGACGCAGGATTTCACACTCTGATGGGCTGGATTAAGATGAAAAGTTATCCCCACCCGAATTCATTTTGTGCATTTCTCATCCACATCTGTCTCTCCTATGTGGAAATTTCCTGTTTCTGTCAAATGTATTCTTTTTTTCATTGTTGTTGTAGTTTTTAGTAGAATATCTTTTTGAATATTCTGATTATTTATGTATATATTATTATATTTTGTCTTTTTTGTACAATATTATATGTTTTTTAGAATATAAAAAAGTCAATAGATTTGTGGATTTTTTCGTCCAAAAATGTCGATTTATCATTTTACACAAAACATCTGTTTCTTTTTTCCTTATGTAAATCGAGTATTCCACATACATAAAATGTGGATAATGTGGATAACTTTGTGTATAACTTTAATTTACGGGATTTTTCAATAACCGGGTATGTGGATAGAGTGTGTATGACTTTATCCACTTTTCCCACCTCTCGACATTCTTTGTGCAATTTGTCGAATCATATAATTTTAGGCGTTACAGCTATTCCATGAACGTACCTACAGCTGCCGGCTTCTCATAATCATAATCGGAAATCTTGATTCCTGTAGCAGCATTGCTGGCATGGATAATCTTTCCATCTCCAATATAAAGTGCCACATGATCAATATATCCACTTCCGTAGAATACCAGATCTCCCGGCTCAAGCTGGCTGATATCTTTCTTTGTGGAGGCCTCACACTGCGCTGCAGCCACACGCGGAAGACTGTAACCGAAATTGGCAAATACAGACATTACAAATCCTGAGCAGTCTGCACCGTTTGTAAGGCTTGTTCCGCCATAAACATAAGGATTTCCTTCAAACTGCAGCGCAAAGTTTACCACTTCCTGTCTCTTTGCCAGACGTTTCGCTTCTGCTTCTTCGGCAATTTTTTTCTTTGTATCCTCAACTGTCTGCTGAATACTCTCCAGCGCGGCTGTTTTTTCCTGCTCTGCCTTCTCAGAAGCCTTTTCCGCTTTCTCTACTCTTCGTTCTTCACGAATCTGAGCTGCTTCCTCTTCTTTCGCAACAAACTCCTGTGTCTGTTCCTCTGTCTGCTTCGCCAGTGTACTTGCCAGAGCACTTACACTTCCTGTTCCATCAGAAAACGCTGATGCGCCATCATCAAACTGTGCTGCGCTTACACATACCCCCTGTGTCAGAACCACAGAGCTCATAATTGCTGCCATCAAAATTGTCTTTATTTTATTATTCATTTTACTAATCAACTCCTGTTATACATCGCTGTAAAATTATTACATTTTTATTACGTTTTGTTACACATTTGTGTATGTTAACATAACATCCCAATTTTGTCAAATGAAAAAAGTGTGACGAGCATTTGGAAGGATGTTATGTTACCGAAAGCATACTTCATGCTTTCCTTCAATAAGATAGTAAAAAGCAGATTCCGAGGTGGATATGCGTATTTATAAAAATATCCCTAAAAGAATCCTCAGCCTGTGTCTGATCTTTGCCATTGGCATCAGCATGGGTGTTCTCTCCGACCACTTTGTTTCTGAAAACTCCCGTTTTCAGACCTTTACGGAAAAATTATTCCGATCCGAAGTATGCAGCAATACCCTCACCCTTCACTACACTCTTGCACACCCTGAAAAAAAAGGTATCAGAAAGCCCGAGGCAACTCTTGGAACTGCACTTTCTGACCCGGCTAAGACCACCAGTCTCTGTCAGGAATATGAGAAAGAGCTGAAATCCTTTGCCTATTCCAGGCTCTCCGAAGAAAACCAGCTTACCTGTGATATGCTTCTTCTCTATTTTCACACCAGAGCCTCCCTTGGAAAAAACAGCGCCCTGGATGAGCCGCTGGGACCAAGCCTGGGTGTGCAGGCACAACTTCCCATTCTTCTGGCGGAATATACTTTCCGGACAAAAGAAGATATCTCTGATTATCTGAAACTTCTGAGTACCGTCAGACCATATTTTCAAAGTATTATAAAACTGGAAAAGCAGAAATCCCAGTCAGGGCTTTTCATGAGCGACACAACTCTGGACCGTATCCTGAAACAATGTCATTCTTTTGTCGCGAATCCTGATTCCAACTACATGGATGATATTTTCGCGCAGAAACTGAAAGCTTTCTCCAACCCTGCATTTAGCAGCGAAGATCAGAAAAAACTCTGTACATATCATCATAAACTGATCTTAACCGAAGTGATCCCTGCTTATCAGGAACTGGCAGACAGTCTGGAAAGTCTTCGCGGTACAGGCAAAAGCAGCCGGGGCCTGGCATTTTTTGAGGGTGGGCGTGAATATTACCTATACCTGCTGCAAAGCCAGACAGGAACCTATGTACCTGTCGGACAAATTGAAAAAAGGCTGTCAGCTCAACTTTTGTCCGACTATCGGGAGATATCTTCCCTGCTGAAACAGAATTCCTCCCTGATCGACAGGCTGAATCAATGTTCCGGTGAACTTACGCTGACACCGACTCAGATGCTGGAGAAGCTTCCGGAATTGATGAAAAAAGATTTCCCGGAACTGAAAGATGCCACTTACGAACTCCGCACCGTTCATCCTTCCATGAAAAAATTTTTAAGTCCTGCTTTTTACCTCACACCGCCTGTGGATACCCGAACCCCCAACGTAATCTATATCAACGATTCCGGACGTACCTCTTCTCTGGAGCTTTTCGGCACACTGGCACATGAAGGATTTCCCGGTCACCTTTATCAGACAGTTTCTTTTGCCGAAAACAATCCCTCTGACATCAGATATCTGGTCACCTCCTCCGGCTACGTGGAAGGCTGGGCAACCTACGTGGAATCATACGGCTATGAATATGCCGCCTCCCTTATGAATGATCCGGATTCTGCCAAAAATGCCGTCCGGTTTGCCTGGTTAAACAGGAGTATGAACCTGTGCATTTACTCCCTGATCGATATCGGCATTCATTACAGGGGCTGGGATGCAGCCCGCACTGCTGTCTTTCTGAAAGCATTTGGCATCAACAATGCTTCTACTGCTGCCGAAATCTATCAGTATATTGTGGAAACTCCCGGTAACTATCTGAAATACTATTGGGGATATCTGAATTTCCTTGACTTGAAAACAGTCTGTCAGAAAAGACTTGGAGATGATTTCGACCTGAAAGAATTTCACCGCCGGATTCTTGACATCGGACCTGTACAGTTTCCGGTTCTGGAAAAATACATGAAATAAACGCTTTCATCGGCCAGACTTCCGGAGAGTCTTATCAGTTTGAGTGGCATGGAGGAGATAATGTTACGGTTATCATTCAGCCATCTGAACGTCAGAGCGGAATCCGCGTCAGTATGGATTAACAGCCTGATATAACAAATAGCCGGACTGACTGCAATATTTTATAGAATTGCAGTCAGTCCGGCTCTTTAAAATATAAAACCAAACATTTCTCAAGTAATGTTTCCGAAAACAGTCTTCCTGCCTCCATTTCCATCACTGTCTCTTTGAATCTGTCGCTATCATTACCGTAAATCTTTTTAAATCCGGCCGGAACTAATCCCAGGTCGCTTTCTTCCACCATGGAAACATCGAATTCGCTGTCTCCGGCTGCTATGATATATGCAGGCTGCAACCTCTTTCGAAGTCTTCTCACGGCCATTCCCTTACTCAGATTTACAGGAACAACATATACCTTCTCTCCATTATGAAATACGTCCACCAGCTTCGTAGTCAGTTTTGCCTGCAGATCTTCAACCACTTCCTCTGGCTTTTCACATTTTGTAAAAATAAAAAGCTCATCTAGAAATCTCAGCTCAAACTTTCGTCTGGAATCCCCGGCAAGAATCTGCTGCGCTTTTTCCATTTCCGGTCTGCTGTTCTGGATCATTTGCAGCGACTCCAGATACCACTCTCTGTCACGCTTACCATTTACCAGCAGTACTCCTCCATTACAGACAAGGGCATAGGGTACGATTCCTATATCCAGATCAATACGTTTATACTGTTCTTCCGTCCTTGTGGATGTTGGTATGATAGTCATCTTCTCACTTACTTTTTTCAACAGATCATGCGTTTTTTCAGAAATAAATGAGATTTCTCTTCCATTATATAACTCAACATTTAATTTATTTTCACCGATATTGCGCTTATACGAATATATTATGGTATTGTCCATGTCCGCGCATAAAATGCCATTCATTCGCTTCCTCCAAAAATGGGACTGCCGCACTGTTATTACCTGCGACAGCCCCATAATTATTATTTCATACGTATTGTTTACCTGCTCATGATTGCTTTTCTGATAAGATCCACCGGTATAATAAGTACTGCAAGTACCATGGATACCAGTAATGCCTTTGGCTCAAGCAGAGTTGTGTTAAATACTTTTCCGCCGATTTCAATGATAATGGTCTGAAGAACAAAGATTGCTCCCATTACCAGTACGAAGTTCTTATTCTCCCCGATATGCTCAAACAGATTAAACTTCTCAGATCTGGTATTCAGACTGTTAAAGATAATCGCATAAATGAAGAACGCAAACATAAATGTTTTCTCATAAAGCTCCGGATCTGCACAGCCCGCAGGGATTACCCAACTGGTAATGCCGCCGATATTCTCAAGTATCAGGATAGAACCAAGGGTAATAAATATTGCACTTACTCCTATCGCTGACTTAATGTACGAAGTCAGAATGTTATCTGTTCTCTTTGCCGGCTGATCTTTCATATATCTGTCCAGAATAGGTTCTCCACCAAACGCCATGGCAGCCAGTGTATCCATGATCAGGTTGATCCAGAGGATCTGGACAATGGAAAACGGCTCTGTCCATCCCAGGATCGGTGCAATGATATTCATTAACAGAGTACTGATATTTACAGTAAGCTGGAAAATGAGGAATTTTCCAACAGATTTCGCCATAGTCCTGCTGTTAAGCACACAGTCTTTAATGGAAGTCAGACTGTTATTAAGGATAACAACATCTCCTGCCTCCTGTGCAACTGCTGTACCATCTCCCATTGCAAAACCAATGTCTGCCTGTTTTAATGCGGGAGCATCGTTCACACCGTCACCGGTCATACCACAGACATTATCAATCTGCTGTGAAAGAGATACCAGTCTTTTCTTATCAAGCGGTTTCGCGCGGCTTACCACTCTCAGGTTCGGGAGAACTTTCTTCAGCTCTTCATCTGACAATTTCTCCATTTCTTCATGGGTAAGAACCACATCCTTCTTCTCATCTGCAAGAATACCTGCCTCTTTTGCAATGGCTACTGCAGTTTCCTCTGCATCACCGGTAACCATAACTACCTGGATTCCTGCATCATTGAGAATCTGAACAGTCTCAACCGCATCTGTTCTGACATTATCACGCAGACACAGAACTGCCATAAGAACAGTCTTTCCATCGCTGATTTTCGCTACAGAGAGAAGCTTCATGGTTCTCTTTGCCTGTGCATGCATCTGCTCTTCTACTTTATCTTTATCTGCCTTTGTAAACTCTCTTTCTTCCCCGTCCGGAAGCATATAATGTGTTACTTTATCAATGATATTCTCTGTAGCACCCTTCCAGTAAACAAGTCCGTTTTTCAGTTTTACAGTAGCACATTTCTTCTCAGAATCAAATCCGCTGATCTCTTCTACCTTCTCCGGATCATTGTCATAATCATTATAACCATGATCAATGGCATAAGAGAGCAGTGCTCTGTCCATGTTGTTACTTCCGATTGCCTTTCCCTCTGAGGAAATCTTTGCAAGGTTATTCAGGGTGATAGCTTCTATAAACTCTCTGCTCTGGATGGAATCCACAATCTCACCGTTACCTGTAATAAATTCTACCAGTGACAGGTTACCCTGTGTGATCGTTCCGGTTTTATCACTGAACAGCACGTTCATGTAAGCAGAATCTGAAAATGCCGCCTTGTGGCTGACAAGGATATTCTTTTTATACATGGACTCTGTATTCATTGACTGAACCAGACTGTTCATCATCGGGAGTCCCTCCGGAACTGCCATGATCACGATAGAAGCCATAAGCATAACTGCTTCCGCTATTACAAGGAGAACGGAAACAACAGTGATTGCCTGATCTGCCCTGATCAGAGTCAGGACAACATGAAGGATACCTGCGATCGCTGCAGCTGACACACCCAGTTTACCGATACCTGCTGCCACACCCTCCAGCTTCAGGCTGGAAGTATCTTTTCGCTCTTCTTCCTCGGAGGTATCTGTCAGAGCTTTGTTTATCTTTCCTAATTCAGAACTGTCTCCGATAACAGTTGCGATCATGTAACCTTCGCCTGAAGTCACAACAGAACCCATAAAGACTTTTCCATGTGAGGAGTAATCCGTAGATTCTGCCTCGTCCATATTGGTTACTGCTGCTTTGTTCTCATCTCTTGATTCACCGTTTAATGCCGCCTGAGATACTTTGATCTTACCTTCAAATAACAGACCATCTGCCGGAACCTTATCTCCTGCCTGGATAAGGATCGTATCACCTTTAACGATTTCACTGGTAAGAATATTGACCAGCTTTCCGTCTCTTACAACTTTGGCATAAGTCTTGCTGTATTCTTCCTGAAGCGCCTCACTTCTTGAAGTATTTCTGTACTCTGACAGGGTACTGAAACCGGTAGCAAGTGCGATTGCGATCACAATACTGATGATCTCCACAACATCATTTCCGCCGGATAATGCAGGGACAAAGATTCCCAGCACAGCCAGGATAACTTTAAGTGCCAGAGCCGCACATAATACCTTGATCCAGATATCATCAAATGCACCGATAAACATGGACCAGAGTGATTCAGTCTCTTTCTTCGCCAGCTCATTGGTGCCGTACTTCGCCTTGCTCTCGCTGACCTGCTGTCCGGACAGGCCCTGCATTCGCTCCTCTTTGTTTATTTCATTCATAATAATTAACCTCCTCTTTCGGGTTTTGCAACTGTTCAATCATGGACAGACAGTTACCGGATTTTATATAAAAAGAGGAACCATAACAGCTCCTCTTTTTATTTTCACACAAATCTCTGGCAGAGTTCCCCAAGTCCGGGATCTGTTGTGCCATTTCCTACGGCGTTGAATTTCCATTCACCGTTATACCTGTATATTTCCCCAAAAATCATCGCAGTCATACCTGAATAATTCTCAGTTAAATTATATTTGCACATTTCTTTATTGTTTCTGGCATCAACCAGACGGATAAATGCATTCTGGATCATTCCAAAATGCTGTTTTCTCTTTACTGCCTGATAGATATTGACAACAATGACAATCTTATCATATTCAGCCGGAACTCTTGACAGATCAATAACGATCTGCTCATCATCTCCCTCGCCTGCTCCTGTAAGATTGTCTCCCATATGATTGACTGTCCCGGATTTATGTTTCAGGTTGCCGAAATATACCAGGTCTGTTTTATCTGTAAATTTACCATTTTTCAACATGATTGCAGAAGCGTCGCAGTCGATTGCCTGATGTGATGAAGAACCAAATAATGCACCAAACAATCCACCACCGCCGGATGGCTTTGCCTCATCCCAGCCAAGTCCCACGATCACCTTTGCTAATCCTGCATGCTCCTTTGACAGATTTACCTTCTGTCCTTTCTGTAAGCTTACTGACATTTTCGTCCCTCCTGTTGCCCTCCGGCACTATTCTACGTCTACACCATAACTGTTGCACAAAGCAGCCAGACCACCCTGATAACCGCTTCCAATGGCATTAAATTTCCATTCGTCACCATTCTTGTACAGTTCACCAAATACAACTGCTGTTTCAATAGAGAAATCTTCTCCAAGATCATATCTGAGGATTTCTTCTCCTGTCACTTCATTGAAGATTCTCACAAAGGCATTGGAAACCTGTCCGAAATTCTGGCGTCTTGCCTCTGCATCATAGATGGTAACTGTAAATGCAATCTTTGTGATATTGGCAGGAATCTTTGACAGATCGATCTTAATCTGCTCATCATCTCCGTCTCCGGCACCTGTAAGGTTGTCTCCCATATGCTGGACTGCTCCGGACGGATGTACAAGATTTCCATAGAATACAAAATCGTTCGAATCAGAAACCCTTCCGGAATCTGTCAGACAGAACGCTGCTGCATCCAGATCGAAATCTCCGCCTGTATCAAAAGCATTGATATCCCATCCGATACCTACAACTACATTCTTAAGTCCCGGGTTACCTTTTGTAAGACTGACCTTCTGTCCTTTTTTTAAACTAACTGGCATATATTTTTCCTCCCATATTGTCTTATCCGCTTCGCTATACAGCTCCATACCTGATAACTGTTTAGTATTTTTACCAAACAGCCGACTGTCTCTTACATTACGCTACTTCAATACCATAATGACCGCAGAGTGCTGCAAGTCCACCTTGGAATCCGCTTCCGATGGCATTAAACTTCCACTCTCCGTTATGTCGGTAAAGTTCTCCTACAACTACTGCTGTTTCAATGGAAAAGTCCTCCCCAAGATCATAATGGATCAGTTCCATCTCATTGGATTCATCTACCAGACGGATGTAAGAGTTTGAAACCTGTCCGAAGTTCTGACGTCTTGCTTCTGCATCATAAATGGTAACTGTAAACGCAATTCTCTCAATATTCGCCGGAACCTTTGACAGATCGATCATGATCTGCTCATCATCACCTTCACCCTCACCGGTAAGGTTATCTCCCATGTGGATGACTGATTCACTGGCATGCTTCAGATTGCCATAGAAAATGAATTCTTTCTCTGTAGGGCATTTTCCGTTGGCACCAAGCATAAATGCTGCTGCATCCAGGTCAAAATCCGCACCTGAATCAAAAGCGTTTACATCCCATCCAAGTCCTGCCATGATCTTCTTAAGTCCCGGATTCTTCTTTGTTAAATCTACCTTCTGTCCTTTTGATAAATTAATAGGCATATCATTCATCCTCCCTTTTTTCTGTGTTTTTATTTTCTTACCGGTGGCACATTGTATTGTTTGTTAAAATCCTGTTTGATTGCCTCCAGACGAACCTGATCCTCCTGGCGTTTCTTTCTGGCATCTTCCTGGATCCTTCTTGTCTCTTCGATTCCATTTGTAATGGTTGCCCATGTCTTCTCAAGAGTCTCAATCTGAATGGAACTTCCGGATGCCATTTTAGCTGTCATCTTCGATACATCTACTGTATTCTGAGCATTCTTAAGAAGCATCTCATTTGTTTTCTTATCCAGTTCTGCAATAGATTCTGCCTGTATCTTCTGCCTTTTCAGAAGAATTGCCTGCGCAAGTGCCTGCTTAAATACAGGAAGCGTAACGATAAACGCAGAATTGATCTTTCTCACCAGATTGTAATTGCTGAACTCCATAGTCTTTATCATGGGAATGGACTGCATTGCCACATTCTCTGCTGTTCTCAGATCCTGTGTCCTCTGTTCCAGCATCATCAGTGCCTGATTCAGACTGGTAAGTTCAAACTGAATAGACTGATCTCCCGTATTCTCCATATCCTGCTGTCTCTGGGCAATGTAGGCTTCAATCTCTTTACATGCCTGTTCTCCTGCAAGGATATATTTCACCAGTTCATGATAATAATCCACATTGGTCTTAAACATGGTATCCAGCTTTTTGTTGGACTGTTTGATTTCAGACTCATATCCTTTAAGCTGAACATAAATCTTATCAACTTCTTCGCCCATTGTGTGATACTTGGCCAGTATCTTATCCAGCTGTTTTCTGAAATTTCCGAAAAGCTTTCCGAAAAGTCCCGGATTATCCTTAATTTCATTAATGTCAAACTGATCCATGATCTTTGCCAGCGATTTAAGCATCTCGCTTGTCTCATTAAGCTGCGACATATTCATGCTGTTGAGGACCACATCAGATGCCTTGGAAATCTCCTCTGCTGCTTTCGCACCAAAAGATACAATGGTATCCATATTATAAACTTCGATCGTGCTGACAATATCGTCCACTTCTTTTGAATTGACCAGCTCAGCATTCATCTGCTGCCTGTCAGCGACAATATCATATTTCTCCACAACTTCAATCTCATTTTTCTCCTGAAGACCATTACCGGCCTGAGCAGGATTTCCCATAGATGATTTACCGAAATCAAGTCCCATAATCTACTAACCTCTCCTGAAAAGTTTTCTCCGCCATGAGGGGCGGGTACTGTTTGTCGAAATGTTATTCAGATCCGGAACCTGCATATCGTATTTATATTCCCCGATCTGGTGCTCTTCCATCAGTTTTTCTGCAAAGTAGTTCTCCACACTCTGATAGCCTGTAGGGACAAAAAACAGAATGTCAAATCCTGCCAGGTTCAGGAATGTTACAAGAATCGAATCCTGAAGTGAAATCATCGTCTCCCCTGTATTAATATATATCAGTTTCGGATTCTTTTTTGTAAAATCAAATTTCTGGATCAGACGCAGAATCTCCTTCGGCAGATCCAGAATCTGCGCGATCACTGTATATTCTGTACCATTTTCCCCAATACCCTTTATCAGTTTCCGCTCGATCAGAAGCTGCAGCTTGTCAAGTATAAATTCCTGCATTTCCTCCCGAAGAAGATGATAAGGATATCTGGGATGATTCTTTATTTTATTCCGCAGAAGCTTTCCGTTTTTATAAAATTCTACGGCAAAGGCTTTCATTGGACCGGAGGCAGTTGGTTCAATGTACGGAGCACTTTTCACAACAACGGTGTCCTCTGTGATCAGTGCTGCTATGGATTCCCAGTACTGAGAAACACTTCCATCCTTCACTCCTGAGATTTTTGAAAAAATAACCGGAATATTTACCACACCGTTAACTGTGCTGAAATTAGGTCTGTATTTCAATTCCTGATCCCACAGTAGTTTTATCTCTTCATACATGGTCTGCAGATTGATAACATTCGCCTTCACATACTGCTGATTTCTGTATATCCCACTGTCCTGATACATCAGAGTATCAAGTTCTCTTTCCGCATGATAAGCGGCTGTTCCAATCTTTACCTGAGAACTCTCTTCCGGATATTCTGTGATCGCCAGACTCTCCGGATAGTTGACCTCATACAGAAGTTTATCTTCCAGACAGCACTTAATGTTCAGATCAGGACATAAGATCAGCACATCCAGTGGCAGCCGCCCAAGGAAACTCATAAACAGAGCTTCGTTTTCATTCCGGCAGCCCCCCAGATAAATAAAGCATCCAATCTCCGGTGATTTCCAGTTTATGAACAGCTTCGGCAGATATCTTCTCAGCCAGCACAGCAGATACACTGCCCTGTTTGTCAGTCTGTTAAGATTTTCCCCTTCCTTCTGAGATTCAGCCAGCATAACATCCACAAATGTTTTATGCAGGATCCGCTGAAGCTCCGGATTGGCTCCATACTGTATATTACACGCAAGTCCCAGGAGCATCTGATCTCCGGATGTATAGTTTGACCTCTTTATCTCTGAAATTTCCTGCGGCGTTGGTCTTGGAATCTCTTTACTTACGATCACTGTATTTCTCTTTGAATTTCTCAGTTCCTGCTGCAATCTGAATAACTCATTTGCATAAGTAAGCTTATCTTCTGCCCCGTTAATCCTGCAGAAACAGTTATAAAAAAAACGGCTGTCATTTCCCCTTAACAGAATGCTCTCGCGGATATCATCCAGGCCATTTCCCTTTATCCATGCATTTGTACAATTTGTAAGCGAAGGTCTGATTCCATACAGTCTCTCATTGTTGAGTTCATTCTGAATCTCATCTCTGACCTTTTTCACACAATATCCCTGCGGAAATGGCTGCAAACCTTCCATCTGCAAACTGTCTGAGAGAACGGAACCCGGATCTGTTTTCAGGTATCCCTGATCCCCTGCATACTGAAGCAGTACTACATCACAGCCTGCATTGGAAAGAATCGATATGAGCATTAACTCATAATTGCTTATCTGCCCTTCATATAATATTTTAGGGATATGGTTCTCTCCAAGCTGATTTACAATGCGTTCAAATTTATAATACAGCCAGCACATGAACTTGATATATGCGTTCCTGAGCATATTCTCGGTTTTCCCGGCTTTTCGCAGGGAATCCAGAGAGTCATAAATGGAGGCTGCCACATTCTGTCTCTGAAACTCATTCATCCTTGGCAGCCATTTTCTCAGACTGACATGGATAAAATCCATACTCATCTGAAAATCCATTCCCATTATTTCATTATAATATGCAAGATTCCCCTCATCGGGATTAGGTATCTTCCCTTCGATAACCACTCCGGTTCTTCTTGCTGTATCATAATATTTCTTTATAAATTCGCCGACTTCTTCAGAATATCCGTTGATACGGTAGAAATAAACACCTTTCTCCCGCCTGCTGTTCAGTTCGACAAAATAATCACTGAGGTTTTGAATTTTTTTGTGTTCCAACATATAAGTATCTCACCTTCAATATCTGCTTATCTTATTTCTGTTCATGATAAGTTCTACAGTAATTTCATAAAATAATGCGGAACCATAATTTTCTCCAAATTTTCGTATAAATTCTACCTCAAAATTGTATCATATTGCTATTTATATTTCAAGAAAATTCCCCTGTTCTTTCTATGGCTTATTCCCCTGAAATGTGCTATGATGTAGCTGCTGACTCGGTCCTTCACACTGTGATGGACCGGATTACCTGCAGTATTTTATTGAATTTCTATAAGGTACCCTATTTACGGGAATTTTTGTAGATATGTCAGAAGGAGTGTTATGAAAAATAATGTTTTATATTACAGTGTAGGTCCATTACTCTATTGTCCTGCCAACAGAATATCCATCACTGATTCTCTGATAAATGAAAGATTCGGGAACAGATTTTCTCTTGCTCTCTGTCTTGAAGATACCATAAACGATGATCATGTTGAAGAAGCCGAGCAGATACTGATTTCTTCTCTCAGCCAGATATTCATACAGCATGAACAAAAGCCATTCTATCTGCCCAAAATATTTATCCGGGTTCGGAATCCACAGCAAATTCAGAGATTAACAAAAGCTCTTGGGCAATCCATTAAGATTGTTACCGGTTTCATCGTCCCTAAATTCAACCCGGATAACGCACAAAGTTATATTGAGCAGATGATCCTCGTCAATGAACTTGTCGCAAAAAAGCTTTACATGATGCCTATTTACGAAAGTCCTTCCATTATAGATTTGCGAAACAGAATTGATATTCTCTACTTGTTAAGGGATTCTTTAGCCAGAATTGAAGATCTTATATTGAATATACGTGTTGGCGGAAATGATCTGTGCCATATGTTTGGGTTTCGCAGACATGCCAATGAATCTATTCACAGCATCAGACCTGTTTCAGATATTTTCTCAGATATTATCACTGTATATGGTATGGATTATGTGATTTCCGGTCCTGTATGGGAATATTATGCCGGTGACGGCTGGAAAGAAGGAATGATTCAGGAAATCCGGGAGGACAGACTTTGCGGTTTCATCGGAAAAACCGTTATCCACCCTTCACAGATCCCTGTAGTAAACAGAGCTTATCAGGTTTCACGAAATGACTACCTTGACGCACGGGCGATTTTAAACTGGAATGCTGATTCTGCTTCCCTTGTTGCAGGAAGCAAAACCAGAGAAAGAATGAATGAATATAAAACCCATCTGAACTGGGCTAAGAAAACAGTTTATCTTTCAGAAGTTTTCGGAATAACAGAATAAATATTACCCTTCTCACGCATCCGCAAGCTTCTTAATGATTCCACAGCATTTATAATGTGTAAGTGAATAGTATTCTACAGGTGTATGTTTCTCTTCGGCAAGTCTGACAATATGCTCCAACTGAGGATTTCCCTTATATCGCTCATCGATCAGCACCTTCCAGGGAATTCTCCTCAGTAATACTCTTGTTGTCTCTCCGATCCCCGGTTTGATCAGATTAATATCGTCAATACCGAAATTCTTTCCTATATTTATTACCTCATCAATACCCTGACTTTCCACTCTTTTTTCCAGATCAGGTGTATTCTCCATATTAAATTCCTTTTCAATGGTTTCAATAAAGTCATATGACAGATCAGAATCTGTCAGTTCTCCGTAATAGACTGCCCCATGGAAATCATCTCTGCCTATTATGTCATCTCTCAGAAAAGTACGGCTGATAAGGCCGGATACTGTACTGTTCAGGCAGGAACTTGGGATCAGGATATCTTCATGTGTTCCGCAAAGCTCCGTAACATTTGCCGGATCTGCCACTACCGCTATGTCAGCAGAAACCCCTTCATATGCAGAGATATCTTTCTTCAATTCATTCAGGATCGCACCCTTGCCAATCCATCCGTCCACAAATAAAATCTGCTGCGGTCTATACTTTTCAAGCAGATACTTCATGGCATTATCGTCAATCCCTCTTCCTCTGATAATTGAAATGGAATAATGAGGCACATTTATACCATATTTGAATTTGATGTATCGCTTCACAAGGATACCAATTGGGATTCCCGCTCTGGCAAGAGATACCAGGACAATTTTCTTTCCCTTATTCTCTATGATCTTATCTGCCAGCATTCCTACTGCATTGGCAACCGGCTTCGCATAATGTTTCAGCGCATTATGATATACCTGCATATACTGATCTGTAGGAACATATTCAACAGGCAGCATCTCGCTGTAATGTTTTCCGGACTGAATCAGTTTCTCCCGCACTTTGGCAGGCTGAGGTTCTACCAGCCCGGTAATATCCTTCAATAATAAAATCACATCTTCTTCTGAATAGGAACTTCTCAAATCAGCACCACCTTACAACTGTAATATCCTTGTTCTGCATCCGGACAGCATTTATCAGCGTTTCCTGACTCTCCTTTATTTCCGGGGAATCTGTGACAATCAATACCTTGTCATATTTTCCTATATCGTAAATAAACGTTCTCCTGTCCGGATCATATAAACTTTTCAGTTCATATCTGCTGTGAAGGGGATACTCTTTTTCCAGACTCACAGCAATGGGACTTCTTGTAGTCGAATGGCACCTTACTTCGGCTCCCTCTTTTTCCATCTTTCTTCCGATATAAAGTGCAGGGAACATAAACTCCTCAGTGCCGATCACCAGTATTCTTTTGCCAGATATATTATCAGCCATGTTTCCGGTTTTCTCCCGGATTTCTCTCCACAGATTCTCACATGCTTCTTCATATTTCCCGGAATCAATCAGTCTGCGGGCATCCATCCGGTCTTTAACATAAATCGTTGTATACTCTGCGGCCTTATCCGGACATTTATAATAAAATCCGTCTCCCTTAAATGTTTCTGCTCTGTCTCCGTAAGTACTGTGATCCGTTTTTACCAGATAATACAGAGAAATCCCCTGTCTCTTATAACGTTCCAGATTCTCCTCGCTCATTCCGTTTAACAGAGATGCTACTGAATATTTAAATTTTCCGTCATATTCCCTGTCAAGAATACTGATGATATTCCGAATTGTTTTTCCGGTAGTTACTTCATCCTCGATAAATATGATCCGATCCGTCTCCGCCACTGCTCTGTCAATATCATCTTTTACCAGCTTCTGCTCTGTGGCATGGCTGTGTTCCTCGGAAAAAAACAGATAATTCACGCCGGGAATAACTTCTCTGGTGGTCTGAATATAATCTGCCCCCACAGTAATCGCTGCCTGAGCACCTATGGCAGTTGCTGTCTCCGCAAAGCCCACCAGCAAAAGTTTTTCATCTTTGTATTTCTCCCTGAAAGTATCTGCCAGAGCAGCAAATAAATCCAGTGCCTTTGATGGCACTACCGGAATATGCTTTCCCTGAAGCGGATCCACTACCAGATAGTTTCTCTTCGTATTATTTTCCCTTTTTGCGATCTTTACTAAATCCTTCTCAGTATATTCCATTTTTACTCCTTCTACTGATATGATCTGAAAAATGCCTGCAGCTTGGTCAGAGCTTTCGTCAATGCCTCTGTCTCCTCCACATTTAGGCCTTTAAGTACAGCCAGTATCATCTTCTCATGGAAATCTTTATGATGGTAATAAGCTTTCTTCCCCTGTTCTGTCAGGGAGATCAGCACAACCCTTCGGTCCTCCTGACTTCTCATACGCTGGATATATCCCTTCTTTACAAGATTATTCACAGCGATCGTCAATGTACCCACAGTCACATTCAGTTCTCTGGCTACTGTTGACATATTCTTCTGTTCCCGGATACCTACTGCATTAATAATGTGCATATCATTGACGGAAATATTCTTATATTCTCCCGTAATCAATGCCCGTTCTTCCAGGTCCAGAATCTCATTAAATAAATTGACCAGTACATCATTAATTGCCTCATAATGGTTCATCCGGTTACCTCCCTCTTTTGGCTTAAGCAATTCCATATAGCATTGCTGTAGCATGTTTGTACATTATGGTTATATTGCTACCTATTATACACTAAAATACTTTGTCTCACAAAGCATTTCTGGCAGGTTTTCAAAGAATTTCTCTCTTAATTCTTTCTTTGAACCATGAAATTTGTTATAATGGACAGATAGATTACAGTTCACACGCTCCTGTCTCATTTCCGTATGCAGTCTGCAATGAATTTGAGATACGGTACTGAGGACAGCAATACAGGCTGCAGATTGCTGTAACTGTTCAGCACTCTCACTGTTAAGAACTATTTTAGTTAAAGGGAATTTTCTATGAAAAAAAATAATATGCCACTTAATTTACGGGAGAGAATCAACTCCCGGATCAGTCTTCTGTGTTCTGTTATTGTTCTGGTTCTGCTCGTTCTGGTGATGCATCAGATGGATTACACCCTGATCCGTAAACCGCAGAAAGAAGCAGCAGAAGCAGCGGCTCTCAAGGAACAGCAGGATAAGATCAAAGCTGAAACACCTGTCATCTCCACTGCAAGTGTAATTGCTGTTGGAGATAATCTTTATCACAGCAAGCTGTATGAATCCGGCGAAAATGACTCCGGCATATGGAATTATGACCATATCTACACTCATGTTCTGGACCAGATCCAGGCTGCAGACGTAGCCATGATCGACCAGGAAACGGTTTTTGCTCCAAGCCACGATGCTGTCAGCACTTATCCTTCTTTTGCCACTCCCCAGGAAGTGGGAGATGCCATTATCAAAGCAGGGTTTGATGTAGTGGAATCTGCCACAAATCACGCCGATGATTATGGATATGACTATCTGAAAAGTACTCTGGATTTCTGGAGCACCAATTATCCGGATATTCCTGTACTTGGCATTCACTCCACCCAGGAAGATGCAGACACTGTCAAAGTAAAAGAAGTGAATGGTATTAAGATTGCTTTTCTTGACTATACATACGGCACCAATAATTCCGGTGCAGGCGAAGGATATGAGTACATGATCGATATCTTTGATAAGGATAAGATCACCACAATGATCCAGAAAGCCAAAGAAATCAGCGACTGCATCATCTTTGTGGCTCACTGGGGAACAGAAGATGAAACCATGCCAAATGAATACGAGAAACAATGGGCCGCTTTTCTGATGCAGCAGGGTGTTGATGTGATCATTGGCGGTCATCCGCATGTGCTTCAGCCTTACGGACAGCTTTCTGATGACCAGGGACACAATACCACCATATTCTACTCCCTCGGAAACTTCGTTTCCACCCAGCAGGAACTCCCGGAACTTCTGGAAGGAATGGCAAGTTTTACCATACAGAAATCAACTCTGAACGGCAAATCAACCATCCAGATCCTTTCTCCGGAAGTGAAACCTATGGTCATGCATTATAATCACGATAGCGGAGAATACGGACCATATATGCTGGATGATTATACAGAAGAACTTGCTTCTTCCCACAGTGTAAGAAATGTGATCGGTGATGAGTTTACTCTCGATAACCTGAAAGCTAAATTTAAGGAAATCATGTCCATGAATGTGAAGCCTTCCACAAATACAAACCTGCTGAACGTCAAGTTTGACTGGGAGGGCAACATGATCGACAAAACTACCGGAAATGTAGTGGAAGATACAGAATCCATCCACTCCTGGGAATATCAGGCAGACACATCAGACGGAACCGAAGACTCTTCCGACAGTTCTGACAGCTCTTCGGATGAAAGTTCCGATGATTCTTCAAACGAATATGACAGCGGTTATTGATGAATGCCCAGCAGTTTCTCTGCATTCTGTCTGGTCACATCAATGACCTCTTCTGCTGTAATTCCCTTCAGTTCTGCGATTGCCTGTGCTACATAAGGCAGATTTAATGACGAATTTCTCTTACCTCTGTTTGGCTCTGGAGACATATAGGGACAGTCTGTTTCCAGAACAAGCTGAGACAGGGGTGCATACTGAACCGTCTCTTTCAGTTTCTTTGCGTTCTTAAAAGTGACAACTCCGCCGATTCCCAGATACAGTCCCATTTTCAGATATTCTGCCGCAATCTCCCTGCTGTATGAAAAACAATGAATGATACCGCCATACATACCACCCTGCATATATTCTCTGACGATATTCAGAGTATCCTCGGCAGCTTCTCTGCTGTGGATCATAAACGGAAGCTTCTCTTCTCTGGCAATGTCAAGCTGAGCGCGAAACATTTTCTTCTGGATCTGATGTTCCTCTTCTTCCTTATGCCAGTAATAGTCCAGCCCGATCTCACCGATTGCCACCATCTTGTCCATATGGGATAATCTGCGAATCTCATCCAGAGTCTCCTGTGTCATCTTATCTGCATCATCCGGATGGATTCCCACTGCTCCATATACAAAAGGATATTTCTCCATCAGATCCACAGTATCCTGAAAACCGCCTACAGATGCACAGACATTCACAATCTTCTCAATCCCTCCATCGTACATAGACATAAGAAGCGCTTCCCTGTCTGTGTCAAAGGCCTCGTCATCATAGTGCGCATGTGTATCAATAATCATTTTTTCCAATCTCCTCATGTAATCTTATAGCAATCCCATAAAATAATGCAATCAAGACAGTTCAGCAGGACTTCACGCTATGATGGACTGGATTGTTTGCAGTAATTTATGGAATTGCTATAGTCCGATTAAAAAATCTGTTACAAAATTACCAGCTCATCCCCCGGGTGGATCACACCTCCGTGGAGAACCTTCGTAAAAACTCCCTGTTTCGGCATAATGCACTCTCCCATTTTCTTAAAGATCGCACATCCGCTGTGGCATTCTTTTCCAATCTGTGTCAGCTCCAGGACTACATCATTGCACTGGAATTTCGTGCCGATCGGAAGTGTGGCAAAGTCGATTCCCTGAACCACCAGGTTCTCTCCGAATGCCCCGTCTTCTACCTCTGCACCTCTGGCGCGAAAATCTTCAATCTTGTCAAAAGAGAGCAGACTTACCTGACGGTGCCATTTGCCGGCATGGGCATCACCCTCGATTCCCCAGTCCTCAATTACTTTAATCTCCGGAACACTTGTCTTCTGTATTCCCTTTCTTTCACTTGTACAAACCGCAATTACTTTTCCCATAAGATTTCCCTTTTACCTTCCTGTTTTCGTTTTAGATACTGTTTTCGTACCTGCTCTTCCGTTTATTGCCGTCAGCTTATATTCTCTGCTTTCTTATCCCTGTTATCGCCATCGGTTATCTTGCGCAGTTCCCTGCTTCCCCTGTCATGATCTCAATGCCATGTCCAAGTGCATCAATAATATACTCCAGACTCTCTTTTACAGCTTTCGGACTTCCCGGAAGATTGATGATCAGTGTTTTTTTTCGGATACCTGCCGTAGAACGGCTGAGCATGGCGCGTTTCGTGATAGTCATGCTGTACGCACGCATTGCCTCCGGAATCCCCGGTACACGTCTGTCAATAATATCCTCCGTTGCCTCCGGTGTAATATCTCTGGGTGAAAAACCGGTTCCGCCTGTTGTCAGGATCAGTTCCGCTGTGCCGCTGTCTGCAATTTCCGCCATTCTCTCTGACAACATCTTTCTGTCATCCGGCAGAACATCTTCAGACACAACCTCATATCCATTCTTCTCAACAATCTCTCGGATCGCAGGTCCGCTTAAATCCTCACGTTCTCCGCGATATCCCGTATCACTGGATGTAATGATCGCTACTCTTTTCATTTTATAAAAACCTCCCTGTCGGGCAGATAATTTTTTTCGTTATCTGCCATTCTGTATTTCCATTATACACATTTCTTTCATTTTACCCAACAAATATTTTGCAAATTGCAGAGCAATTCGTGGATATCAAAAATGAAAATCTCCACTCTTACCACCCGTCTTTTCAACCAGATGAATATTGGACATTACCATATGCTTGTCAATTGCCTTACACATATCATAAATCGTCAGAAGCGTCACCTGAACCCCTGTCAGTGCCTCCATTTCCACACCGGTCTTGCCTTCTGTTTTCACTGTACAGAAAGCGCGGATAATTCCGTTTATCTCATCCAGTTCATAGTCTACGGAACATTTCTGGATCGGAAGCGGATGGCACATGGGAATCAACTCAGAAGTCCTTTTCACTCCCATAATCCCCGCTACACGTGCTACTCCAAGCACATCTCCCTTTTTCACAGAACCCTCTTTCACAGCCTCCATGATTGCTTCTCCTACATGAATCTCACCTGTGGCAACTGCTGTTCTGTAAGTGATATTTTTCCCGGAAACGTCTACCATAACTGCGTTTCCGTTCTCATCAAAATGATTAAAACCCTGTGACATGATCAAAATCCCCCTGTTTAAGTTTTTACAAAAAGCGAGGCTCTTATTGTACGGGAACATACAATAAAAGCCTCGCCTGTTCATCACGATACGGTTGGAGTCTTTACCCACCGAAATTGACGACACCATGAATACTCATGAGTCAGTCACTCCCCTTTATCTAAATATTAATATAGCTTTTGAGAGTGTATTTGTCAAGATAATATTCGTAAGTTTTCACACATTTTCGCTACCATTCGCTTTGTTCTCAGTAATACAAAGATCAGCAGATTTCTGCACCTGCAGGCATTTCCTTTTCCGGTACCATCAGGGAAAGGTTTCCGTCTGCATCTTCTGCGCAGAGGATCATTCCTTCACTGAGTACACCGGCAAGTTTGGCTGGTTTCAGGTTTGTGACTACCATAACCCTCTTACCTACCATTTCTTCCGCACTGTAGTGTGCTTTGATTCCGGATACGATCTGACGCACCTGGCTTCCGATCTGTACCTGTGAGCAGAGAAGTTTCTTTGATTTCTTTACTTCTTCACATTTGATGATCTTACCAACCTGGAACTGAAGCTTGCCGAAATCTTCAAATGTGATCTCAGGTTTTGCTTCGATATCAATTACGTCTTCTTTTTCTTCTTTTGCAGGTTCTTCTGCTTTCGGCGGATGAAGCTCTGCCACCTTTGCAAGTACCTCTTTCAGGTCAAGGCGGGCGAAAAGGATCTCCGGTTTTTCAGTTACTTTATTTCCTGACGGATAGAGGCCAAAGGTCTTAAGGTCTTCCAGTTCTCTGTCCTGTGCATTTAACTGGGCAAGGATTCTCTCTGTTGTTTCCGGCATAAAGGATTTCAGCAGAACCGCACCAATGCAGATTCCCTCAACCAGATTGTAGAGAACTGTTGCAAGACGGTCTTTTTTCTCTTCATCCTTAGCAAGAGCCCATGGCATTGTTTCGTCGATGTATTTGTTGCAGCGTTTGAAGATTGTGAATACTTCTGTCATTGCATCTGCCACGCGGAGTTTATCCATTTTTTCATTTACTTTGGCAGGTACGGAGAGAATGAAGTTCTTCAGATCATCATCTACAGGTTCTGTAACGCCTTTGTTTTCTACCACACCGCCGAAATATTTGTTTGACATGGAAATGGTACGGTTTACAAGGTTTCCAAGGGTGTTAGCGAGTTCAGAATTGAGACGCTCTACCATCAGTTCCCATGTGATCACACCATCATTCTCGAATGGCATTTCATGAAGTACGAAGTAGCGGACTGCATCTACACCGAAGAAGTCTACCAGTTCATCTGCATAGATTACGTTTCCTTTGGATTTACTCATCTTTCCATCACCCTGGAGAAGCCATGGATGTCCGAATACCTGTTTCGGAAGCGGCAGATCCAGTGACATCAGGAAAATCGGCCAGTAAATTGTATGGAAACGGATAATGTCTTTACCGATCAGATGCAGGTCTGCAGGCCAGAGTTTGTTAAACTGTTCTGTGCTTTCGCCATCGCAGTCGTAGCCGATTCCTGTAATATAGTTTGTAAGGGCATCAAGCCATACATATACTACGTGTTTCGGATCAAAGTCTACCGGGATCCCCCATTTGAAGGAAGTTCTGGATACACAGAGATCCTGAAGTCCCGGGAGAAGGAAGTTGTTCATCATCTCGTTTTTACGGGATTCTGGCTGGATGAAATCCGGATGTGTATTGATGTAGTCGATAAGTTTGTCAGCATATTTGCTCATTTTGAAGAAGTATGCTTCTTCTTTTGCAGGTACACATGGGCGTCCGCAGTCCGGACATTTGCCGTCTACAAGCTGAGATTCTGTAAAGAAAGATTCGCATGGTGTACAATACATTCCTTCGTAGTGTCCTTTGTAGATGTCGCCTTTTGCGTACATTTTTTTGAAGATTTTTTTGACCTGTTTTTCGTGGTCTTCATCTGTGGTACGGATGAATTTGTCGTAGGATGTGTTCATCAGATCCCAGATTCTTTTGATCTCACCGGATACGTTGTCTACGAATTCTTTTGGAGTGATTCCGGCTTCTTCGGCTTTTAATTCGATTTTCTGACCATGTTCGTCGGTTCCTGTCTGGAAGAATACGTCATAGCCCTGCTGACGTTTGTAGCGGGCGATGGCATCGGCAAGGACGATTTCGTAGGTGTTGCCGATATGGGGTTTGCCGGATGTGTAGGCGATGGCGGTGGTGATGTAGTATTTCTGTTTTTCCATGGTTTGTTGTCTCCTTTTTTGAATGTGGACGCTCCGGAAAATATAATTGTTTTCTGTGCGGTTTCGGGAGCTAGGAACTCTAAGTGTCTGAAAATCAGCTAAAACCATTCGAAAAAATCTCAAACTCGCTTCGCTCAGACAGTGAGATTTTTTCGAATAACACAGATTTCCAGGCACTAAGAGTTGCTACACTCCCTGCAAATGCACAGAAAACAATTATATTTTCCGAAGCTGGTGTTTAAAAATGGTAACAACTGCTCCTTATTTATGGAAGAAAAACATAAATTCTTCATGGTAGGAAGGAACTGGTGTTGGGGGAAATAATTCCTCTCTGTCGCAGTGTGATCCTGCCCGGAGGGCTTTTTTATGTTATAGGAACATTACAAAGTAATTTCCTATAACATAAAAAACGTCTCCTCAGATTATCTGAGAAGACGAGTATTACCCGTGTTACCACTTCTGTTCGTTTCCGGGCTCGCGCGGGGAAACCTTGGGAGGTACGTTGTGATACCTCTACGCTGTAACAGGCGTGCCTGTCGCTGCCTAAAGCTGTTGGCTCTCAGCAGTGCCTCTCGGAAGCCATCTTCAACCTGCTCCTTGCATATCCCTCTCAGCCTTTGAATCTGTGATATATGATCCATGGGGATTTCTCTGTAATACGGTCTGCGGATCTACTCTCTTCTTCAATGAGTTTGTGTTATTTCGTGACAGCACTCCGCTCTGTGATCGTGGAACGCTGTTAGCTATAGGAAATAGTTATTTCCTGTTATAGGGAAAATATAGCACATTTTGGTGGATTTGTAAACCCACATCGTTATTGTTCACTCCGTTCTCAGTAACCAAACTATAACAATTCTATAAAATAATAATTTTATATCTTGACAATTTCAATCCAATATTGTATAGTATCAATATCAGTAATGATTATCGTTATTGAACAGATTATAACTGCAACTATCCTGAACAGTTATGATAAATCATTTGCGAGTAAACAGGGAAGGGAGGAATACCATGGCGACACTGAAATACAGCCGTCAGAGGGAATCGATTAAAGAGTTTCTAAGAACCAGAACAGATCATCCTACTGCCGATGTGGTATATGAGAATATGAAGCTCATCTATCCGAATATCAGCCTCGGTACGGTATATCGCAACTTATCTCTGCTGGCTGATCTGGGAGAGATTAAGAAGCTTTCCTCTTTCGCCGGAGCGGATCACTTTGACGGGCGGACCGAGAGGCACTGCCACTTCATGTGTATCAGATGTGAGCGGATCATCGACCTTGAGAGCGAAGGAATTCACCACATTATGGATCTTGCAGGTGAGAACTTCAAAGGAAAGATTACTGATTACAGTGCCAGATTCTTCGGCCTGTGTGAGGACTGCCTGAAAGAGACAGAAGGCAACTCTGATAGTTCAAAGTAGTTTTTGCTTACATCATTGGTGTCCAAATTGGGAATAACAACTAATGATAAAAAGTTGCAAAAAAACTAAAATTAAACTTGACTTTTTCAATCAAGTATGGTAATCTAAGATCATAGAAAAACAGTAATAATTACTATTATTAAAAAAATTACTTTTTCTACCCTACCGCACATGCGGAAAGCAATAAGAACTAAACGATGCTAAGATAATCAATTTATTTTCTGGCATCCCTAATAAATTCATTAAAAAGAAAAGGAGATTTTAATTATGACAAAATGGGTATGTAGTGTATGTGGTTATGTTTATGAAGGTGAGAAAGCTCCGGAAGCCTGTCCTGTATGTAAGGCACCGGCTGATAAATTCGTAAAGCAGGATAGTGAATTGTCATGGGCTGCTGAACACGTTGTAGGTGTTGCTCAGGGATCCAGCGAAGACATCATGGCTGATTTAAGAGCAAACTTCCAGGGTGAATGCTCTGAAGTTGGTATGTATCTTGCAATGGCAAGAGTTGCTCACAGAGAAGGCTATCCGGAAATCGGTTTATACTATGAAAAAGCAGCTTATGAAGAAGCAGAACATGCTGCTAAATTCGCTGAATTATTAGGTGAAGTTGTAACAGACAGCACAAAGAAAAACCTTCAGATGCGTGTAGAAGCCGAGAACGGTGCTACAGCTGGTAAAACAGACCTTGCCAAACGTGCAAAAGCTGCTAACCTTGACGCTATCCATGATACAGTTCATGAAATGGCAAGAGATGAAGCAAGACACGGAAAAGCATTCGCAGGTCTTCTTAAGAGATATTTCGGAGAATAATTCTATCGGAAAATCGCATAAAATAAACCTTTTAAAGGGAGAACCTCAATGGTTCTCCCTTTTTATCCGTTCGTATTTTCATCATTGGAAGCTTAACTGGATTTCGCCTGAAGTCTGGCAACCTGATCTGTCAGAGCATTCATCTTAACCTCATTAATCATAATCCTGTTCATCCAGGTAGCCGACACATCCATCTTATTGATAAGATTCAGATGATTCTCTGCAAGGATAGAAATATTCCTATCCGTTATGTTCTCCAAATGCAGTTTGATATCTGCAAAGTTATTTCTGGTCTCTTCTTCAAAACGCTTCTGACGCTCTTCCATTCGATCCATCTGGCTTTCGAATTTATCCATTTGGCTTTCGAATCCATCCATTCGACTTTCGAATTTATCCATTCGACTTTCGAATTTATCCATTCGCGTCCCAAATCCTCTGACCTCTGTCAAAACAGCTTCCAGTATTTGTCTGTCTGTCACCACTTTCACCTCCTCTGTAGCCCGTATCGTTCTTATGTATGTGATTGATTATATCACATACATAAAAATATGTCTATAAAAATCTATAAACATTAGAGTGTATTTGGAAAATGCGTTACTGTTCACTCCGTTCACAGTAACACGCTTCGCGATGCACAGAATTTATGCTGATCGCATAAATTCGCGCGGTATGTCTCGGGTTTTCTGTGATCTTTGCTCACAAAAAACACCTCGCGGGATATTACCAGTGAACAGTAACGAAAATGCTCCCCACAAGATGTGCGTCACAATTTGTGGGAGATTTTATTTATTATTATCATTCATCTTCTCCTCAATCGCCGCACCAACCCTGTTATAAACAGTCACAGCATCCTGAATATGCGGAATCGTATTTCCATCTGCTCCTGAAGCACCTGCGGAAACAAAGATATATTCCCTGCCCTCAATCTCCGCAAAACTCACCAGACAGTGCCCTGCCTCACTGGTATAACCGGTCTTGCCACCGAGGATTTTTCCACCTGTGACTGTCGGATCAGACAGATTTTTAAACATTGTACTGTAGTAAGTAATTCCATCCGGATGGATATTTGTAACTCCGGTAGAATGTCTGGAGGTCTCCACAATCTCACGAAACGTATCATTCTTAATGCAATACTTCATCAAAACAGCAATATCCTTAACCGTACTGTAATGATCCGGATTATGCAGTCCTGTAGAATCACAGAAATGAGTATTCTCCATTCCAAGCTTCCTTGCTTTCTTATTCATCAGCTCCGCAAAATCCGCCTCTGAACCACTGATTGTATCTGCCAGCGCAATACAGCACTCTGCCCCCGAAGGCAGCATCGCACCATAGAGAAGATCAATCACCCGAACCTCTTCCCCCGGCTGAAAACCTGCCTGCGTAGCATCCTGCTCATACAATCCGGAGAACATCTCATCCGTCAGAGTAATCTTCTCATCCAGATTATCAAAATTCTCAATCCCCAATATCACAGTCATAATCTTCGTCATAGAAGCCGGATAAATCTGAGCCTCCCCGTTAATCTCACCCAGAATCTTACCTCCCCTGGCCTGCATCAGGATCGCATTCGGACTGTTGATACCACTGATATCCACTTCCTTCAGAACCGGCTGCTCAAACTGCTCAAACCACTCCTTCACGCCCTTATTCCATCCGATCATGATAACCAGCGCACAGATAATGATCACCTCAACAAACACACAAGCCACAATCCTGCCCCGGTATCTCCACGCATAACTTCTTCCACCGCTCTTTTTCTGTCTCCTGCCAGCCACAATAACGCCTCCTGTCTGCCTCTATAACATTGCTCAGAAAAAATATATCTAACAAATCTCTAATTCATCCCCCTACTATAACACACCCTTACCAAATCCTGTAATCTTCCATTCCTGCACACCCATACATTGCATCTTTCTCCCTATATCCAATACCTTTCCGTTTTCCCCGCCCGCGAAACCATTACCATTGTACAGCACAGGAAAATATTTGTTTTCTGATACATCTACAGGAGGTGTAGCAATACTTAGCTTCCGGGAATTTGCGTTATGCTGGAAAAATTCACTGTCTGAGCGAAGCGAGTTTGAATTTTTCCGGCATGGTTTTAGCAAATTTCCGGAAGCTTAGTATTCCTGCCTCCGCAGCCGTATCAGAAAACAAATATTTTCCTGTGCGTCCCCATACCCGCCACACCAAAAAGAAACGCAAAAAGACCCCCGGAGCATCTCCGAGAGTCTTAAATTGCTAAAATCTATTATGCTAATTTCATCGGGTTGATCTTCACACCAGGTCCCATTGTCGGAGCAATAACAACGCTCTTTAAATACTGACCTTTCAGTGTGCTTGGTCTAGCCTTAACGATAGCATCGATCAGCGTCTGGAAGTTGTCGCTTAACTGTTCCTCTGTAAAGGATGCTTTACCAACCGGAACATGAATGATGTTGGTTTTATCAAGACGGTACTCAATCTTACCTGCTTTGATATCGTGAACTGCTTTAGTAACGTCCATTGTTACTGTACCAGCTTTCGGGTTTGGCATTAAACCTTTCGGTCCAAGTACACGACCAAGACGACCTACAACACCCATCATATCTGGAGTTGCAACAACAACGTCAAAGTCTAACCATCCTTCGTTCTGGATCTTCGGAATAAGATCCTCAGCTCCTACGAATTCAGCACCTGCTGCTTTTGCTTCTTCAGCTTTAGCATCTTTAGCGAATACTAAAACACGAACTTTTTTACCAGTACCATGTGGCAGAACTACTGCACCACGGATCTGCTGGTCTGCATGACGTCCATCGCAGCCTGTACGGATATGAACTTCGATAGTTTCGTCAAATTTAGCAACTGCAGCTTTTTTAACTAAGCTGATAGCTTCTGCGGTATCATATAATGTAGCGCGGTCTACTGCTTTAGCAGCTTCCACGTATTTCTTTCCTCGTTTCATTTCTATAACCTCCTGTGGTATTTGCGGGGAACGCCCTCCCACTTACTATTTAATATTAAAATTAATCAACTACTTCGATTCCCATACTTCTTGCAGTACCAGCGATCATGCTCATAGCTGCTTCAAGGGATGCTGCATTTAAGTCTTTCATCTTAAGTTCAGCGATTTCCTGAACCTGAGCTTTAGTAACCTTAGCAACTTTTGTCTTGTTCGGTACGCCGGAACCGGATTTGATCTTAGCAGCTTTCTTAAGAAGAACTGCAGCCGGCGGAGTTTTGGTTATGAAGCTGAAACTTCTGTCTGCATAAACAGTGATAACTACAGGAATGATTAAGTCTCCCTGATCTGCTGTTCTTGCATTGAACTCTTTTGTGAACTGAACGATATTTACACCGTGCTGTCCAAGAGCTGGACCTACAGGTGGTGCTGGAGTTGCTTTACCAGCCGGAATCTGTAATTTGATATATCCTGTTACTTTCTTTGCCATTTTTCGGCACCTCCTATGTGGTATTGGCGGGGGTTTATGGTCCCTCCCACGATATTGTTACCTTTGCTTGTTACATCTGTTTGATTTCTGCGAAACTAATTTCTACCGGCGTTTCGCGGCCGAAAAGTTCAACATTGATCGTTGCTGTCTGTTTCTGCACATTAAGGGCAGTGATAACACCAACGGTATCTTTCCAGGCACCGCCTGTGACAACAACTGTATCACCCTCTGCGAAATCGACCTGAATTTCCTCTTTCTTGATACCAAGAGGAAGCATCTCTTCCTCGGTCAACGGTACCGGCTTGGACCCTGGTCCAACGAAGCCTGTCACACCTCTGGTGTTACGGACAACATACCATGTATCGTCATTCATAACCATGTTGAGAAGTACATAGCCAGGAAACATTTTCTTCTGAACCTGTTTCAGAGCCCCGTTTTTCAGCTCAGCCACTTCCTGCAGCGGAACACGAACTTCAAGGATCTGGTCTTCCAGGTGTCTGTTTTCGATGGTTTTTTCAATATCGACTTTTACTTTGTTCTCATACCCGGAATAAGTATGAACAACATACCATTTCGCTTCTGACATACAATCACCTTATCCTTATTTCATTAAAAGATTAATGCCTTCGAGAATAAATGAATCCATGACGCTGATCAGTACGCAAAGCACGATCGACACGCAAACTACCACGATAGTCTGCTTAATCAGTTCATTGCGGTCTGTCCAGACAATCTTCCTGAATTCTGACTGAAGTCCCTGAAACCAACTCTTCTTCTGGCTCTTGCCAGCAGATTTTTCATTTCCTTGCATAGCCTGACCTCACAATTCTCTGTGAGTAACTGTTTCGTCCAGTTACCTTGGATTACTTTGTTTCCTTATGCAGAGTGTGTTTGCGGCAGAACTTACAATATTTCTGAGTTTCCATTCTCTCAGGATGGTTCTTTTTCTCCTTAGTCATATTGTAGTTACGCTGCTTGCACTCGGTACATGCTAATGTAATCTTAACGCGCACAACTTCCACCTCCAGTGTTTTCATTTGCATGGTCATTTTCCTCATGCCGGACGATGTATCCGTCATCTTTTCGGGCATAAAAAAAAGACCTAACTTCCATGTCGCTTGTCAAGTTTATCACACATGGCATGCCTAAGTCAAGTCTTTTCTTATTATTTATGCCTATATTTCATCGCATATTTTTTACAGGAAACGCAGCTATCCGACGCCGTATGGTATTTCTTCTGAAAATACCCATATCCTTTTCTTCTGTTGAACTTTATCAGAAGTAATCATATCCTCCATGGATATCTACAATACTTCCATTCATGTAGTTATTGGTAAGTATACTGTACGCCATATCTGCCACGTCTTTGATCTCACCGAATCTGTGCAGTGCGATCTTGCGGTTGATGCGTTCGTAGCTTTCCGGTGTGCGGTTCTCATGCCAGGGCGTCTGGATGAAACCGGGGGCAATGGCATTGACTGTGATGCCTTTTGGCTCAAATTCCTTTACCAGCGATTTGGTAAGGAAGTGGATGGCAGCTTTGGTCACACCGTATACCAGTGATGAGGAATATGCCTGCTGCCCTGCATAGGAACCCATGAAAAGCACTCTTCCTCCCTCTGTCATAACCGGCATAAACTCCTTAACCATAAACACCGGTACAGACAGGTTGGTATTTACGATCTTATTCCATTCCTCGAAAGTGTAATCCTGAAATTTCTCGTAAGTGCTGATTCCCGCATTGCTGATCAGCCAGTCTACATGTCCTGCTTTCTCTTTTACCTCTCCGACGAAATTCATCATATCGTCATAGGAAGACATGTCCGCTTTCAGAATAATAAGTTTCTCCTGGTCTTCCGGTTTCAGGCTGTCCCAGAATTCATTGGCTTTATATGCATTGTGAGCGTAAGTGGCAAAGATCAGATCATCTTCTGCTGAATTTGCCAGTATCTTCTCCACAATACCGCGTCCGATTCCGGAGGTGCCGCCTGTGATCACTGTTACCTTGCTCATTTTATATTCCCTCTTTTTATTCATCTATAATACAGACAGATCTGCTCTCTGTCATGCGGGAGTCTCCCCACTTCCATAAAACGGACTGCCTGCAAAAAAATTCCTTCTATATTATATATTCCACATTACCGAAATATATTCTTCACTCCTACAATTCCATCAGTCTGTCATAAACTTCCTTCGGTGCATATGGCTGCTGATTATGGATCGGTTCACCCAGACAGGTCTTGGGATATGCAAAAGTTCCATGCTCCAGCATAACTTCCAGAAGTTTCGGGCCTTCCCCTTCCAGAAATTCCGGTGCTTCTTCTCTGACTGCATCGCAGAGCATTCTCAGTGCGGGAATGCCGTAAGCCTTTGCCACCTCTGCGAAATTACAGGAAGCAAAACCGCAGCCGTCTGTGGTTCCTGCAAATAGACAGTCAAAATAATCTCTCTGCAGGTGACGGATCATGCCAAGTGCTTCATTATTCATAACCATAATCTTAACAGGAAGATTCTCTCTCTTCACCCACTCCAGTTCCTGGATATTCATCTGGAGTGCACCGTCTCCGCAGATGCAGGCGGTCGGTTTTCCGGTTGCATAATACGCTCCGATAGCTGCCGGAAGCCCGTAGCCCATAGCTCCATGTCCGCCGGAGAAGAGAAGTTTCTGTCCTTCATGATTCTTGAATGACTGGTAACTCCATACCATATGCTGTCCTACATCCACTGCGATCGCGGAGGTATCCTCCAGCATATCACTGAGGTCTGCGATCATACGGTTCGGATATCTTTCTGGTGTGGCATCATCAACTGCCTGAAGATTTTCTTTAATCTCTGTGCAGACATTCAACCAGTCACTTACACCCTCTATATCAGGATCATCCACTTTTGCAAGACAATCAATCACTGCTCCTGTCTCTGCCTGAAGCTTTACCTCATTCTCACCATTCTCATGGATATCTCTCTGAAGATTGTATGGATCAATATCTATACGTATGATCTTTGCACCTCTGGCAAATTCATGTACTTTGGTTCCGATCTGCCTGGTACACAGAGAAATGCCAAAACAAAGAAGCAGATCGCTTTTTGCATTGGCGATCATATTTGCATAACGGTGTCCATAGGCACCGCCGATGCATCCGAAATTCAGCGGATGGTCGTATCCCAGAACTGATTTCGCCAGAACGCTGGTGATGATCGGAATCTGTCTCTTCTGTGCAAAGCGGATCAGTTTCTGCTGGCTGAAGCTGCTGTCCACGCCATGGCCCAGCATGATCACCGGACGTTTTGCCTGCTCCAGTGCTTCCAGGATCGTATCTGCCGCCTGCTGTGCTGCAGCTGCATCTGTATGTTTGTCCTCAAAAGTCATGTCATAGACCGGATTCTCCACTTCACTTCTCTGGATATTCATGGGAAGGTCGATGAGCACCGGTCCTCTGCGTCCTGTGGTTGCAATATGGTATGCTTTATTTAATTCCTCCACAATGTCCTCAGGGTTTCGTATCTGAACAGCATATTTCGTGATCGGTTTCGCCATTGCCACGATGTCTGTCTCCTGAAATCCCTGCTGACGCAGTCCTTTAATCCCGGAGTACTCATACGTGTTCAGCTGCCCTGTCAGAAAGATCACTGGCAGAGAGTCGTAATAGGCATCTGCCACACCACTCAGAAGGTTTATGGCTCCAGGTCCGCTGGTAGCATATGCACAGGCACATTCTTCCTTCGCCTGCGCATATCCGCAGGCTGCGAAAGCTGCCCCCTGTTCATTGTAACCGGAGTGATTCTCTGTCTCCGGATTTCTCTCAATGGAGTCTACCAGATGTGCGATCATGGTTCCCTGATAGCCGAAGAAATGGCGGATTCCTTTTTTCTGCAAAAACGTAACAATATAATCTGAAAGTTTCATATTCCCTCCCGTCAGATCAGCGTGCCGATCTTACTTCTCTGTACTGTCTTTCCTGTTTTCTCCAGTACGTCTACATAAATGTCAAAAATCTCTTCGTCCTCTGCAAAGAGTTCGTTCTTCTGCAAACTCTTCTGCATCATCTTGAAATAGGGACGAAATACCCTCTCAAGTGTCATATAATCTTCATTCTTATACAGGTTCTTAATATAGTCTTTCTGCTTCTCATAGGAAACACCCAGATTCATACGCTCCCCACAGAACTCTACATAATCCCAGCATTCATTGAAGTAGTCTTTGTACCGCCTGCTTCTGGCAAGTTTGCGGGCATTTTTCATTCGCTCTTTACAGTATTTCTCAAAGTTTCCGGATTCTTTCCAGAACTGTGTATAGCTTACCCTCGCACTGACTGCCAGCGCAATGGGTGTCACATAGCGGGGTTCCTTTGCATCTTTATAATTCTTTCCATAACTTATGGTGAGATACTCTGCGGTTTTTGCCGGAACCTGGAGTTCTGCACCTTCCAGGGTGACACGTTTACTCTCTGCAAAAATTTCTGCTGGGAAAACTGTGGTCTGTTTTCTTCTTTTGAGGATATATTTATTTGCTCCGGGCTGCTGACAGAATCTGACAAGTCTGTCATACAAATGTGCAGCCTGTCCCTGACGTCCGGTTATCATGCACTGCAGCCGCATAATCGTACGGTTCACCCTGCTCCTGAAATTTCTCTCTGCATAGTTGATATGACAGAGCTCTGTCCATGCATTCTCATCTCTGGATAATCTGCGTTCTGCTTTTACAGAAGCTGCCGGCGTTCTGAGCGGAAAAATACTGACTCCTATTCCCGGGAATGCGTAGTCTCTGGTGTTGTCCAGATTCAGGCACAGAGTATCTGTATTGGTGTATCTCAGATAAAATCCTGAGAACCATTTGTGGCTCTTCATGGATTCCAGTGCTCTCTTTTCCCTTGGATCTTCATCCACAGCCAGACGAAACCGTTCCATATCCGCTGTTTTCATCAGCACAACTCCAAACATGGGATTCTGTGGGAAAGGATGCCCTTCCACTGCGCAGAGTGTCAGTCGTGGAGAGAGGTAATATTCTATTTTATTCCGGCGGCATATTTCATCGATTTCCTGTAATAATGATAAAATCACCTTTTGTTTTTTGTTCAACTCTTTACTCCATTTCTATTGATGTCACTTAACAGTTACAGTCTGCACGATCTTCTTAATATCTTCAATACTTTCATATTTATCAAGCCATTTATCAAGCACAACTGTAATATCCGTCTTCTTTCCAAAGCTTTTCGCCTGTCTGCTGCCATCGTTCAGATCATTGATAAAAATACGGTACAGCTCTGTTCTTACATAAGAAGGCATCTCATATTCCAGTGCTTTCCTATAATTTGCAAAAGCCTCCCTGGTCTGTCCCTGTTTCATCCTGACATCACCCACCAACTTATAAGCGCAGGCTTTCTCTTCTCTGCGAAACTGACGGTTTCGTACCTGTTCTGCAAGCCACTCCAGTTCGCTCTCCTCACCTGTACAGATGATCTGGGTGCGCAGTTCTGCAAGCTCATCGGAATACCCCAGCCGCTTCCATGCTCTTGTAAGAGCTTTCCTGTACATCTTATGTTCTTCTGAAACTTTAACCTGTATATCCGCCGGCGCTTTAACTTCTTCAGTTTCTGCTGACGGATCTGATACTTTTTTATTCACATCATCAGCCGATGTTTCATCTGATGTTCTATCTGATTTTATCTGTTTTCTGCTTTTTCCCGGATTTTTCTCCACACTGACTGGCGTGATCATCTGTGTACCGATCACAGCCCGGATTTCACCGATTTCTTTCTCTATCTCGCTCTGCGTACGTGCACACACTGTTTTTGCCAGATATAATGCTCCCTGGATATCATCATCCTCAGGTATCAGACGACTCCACAGCTCCATCAATGCGAGAGCCTCCTTCTTGTTGTGGTTTGCAATAAGCTCTTCACAGCTTTTCAGGATTTCAGATTTGTATCCTCTGAAGAATCTGTCCATCTCCATCCATACAATTCCGTTAGTTGTCTTATTCTTTACCTGAAGATAAAGCTCTGCCGCTTTCTGCATCTCGCCATCCATCCAGAAGATATCTGCCTTATATTTCAGGAAATAACCATCCTCAGGAAACATCTTAAGAGCCTTATCAAGAAAACGTTCTGCTTCGACCCGGTTCTCTCCCGCATCCTCCATCAGAAACCTGCACTTAAATTTCATAAATCCCGGATGTCCCGGATATTTCTTCAGAAGCTCATTGACGATCTGTTCTGCCTCCTTTATCCGATGGAATTCATAATAATCCGCAGCTTTCCTGAAAAACTCAATATCTTCTTTCAGTCCCTCCATCTCAGGACTCAGATGGTCAAGCTGCTGACGGACCTGCATCATCCGATATGCCTTTGACACACGTTCTGTATAAAACAGAGTAAGCATTGCCGCATAGAATACATCGTCAGGTATCTCCACAAGTGTTGGATGATAAAAAGCATAAATGTTGGTATAGTCTTCTCTTCCGATAAAGTCAGCACTGAGCTGATTCTTATAATAAGAGCCAAAAAGTGCACTCAGCTTACGGAAAGATCTGCTTTCCACCAGCTCTCTGATCTTAAGTCCTGATTCATCGATCGCTCTCTGCAGGTCCAGTGCAACAGCGCGGGCTTTCATTGCAAGCCCATCCTGGCGGACCTTATGGTTTTTTTTCGCAATGCGCATATTATAGAACTTTCGGAACACACTGTCCCAACGCAATCTTTCCTTATTGATCTTCGGCATGTATTCTTCACGTAGCTCCTGATAAGGAAGATCATCTACACACACTGCTACATGACCCTCCCTCTTATCATGAGGAGGCATATATGACCACTCGTCTCCATAATGCCAGATCAGATAGTCACTGCACTTATTTGGGATCATTGCCTTTTTTCCCTCAAAGATGCCCTCCTTTACAGGGAACATCATATCCTTATCGAAAAGAAACGGGCAACCGCCCCAGCGCATGGCATAACGGTCACATTCCTCTTCTTTATAAGAGAACATGATCTTCTCAAGCTTTGCCAGTGTTCTTTTTTTGCCAAGAAAAATATAAGAAAGAAGATACTTCAGATACATGGATGCAGGTATCTCCCAGCGGTCGCTGTAGCCTACAGAAATATTGATAAGATCTGAGTAGATCATCATGTGTGTTCTATATTTCTCGTATTCTTTGTCGTCAGCCGGAATAGGATCCAGTGTAAGAATGTCTATGATTTCTCCGCCGCAGTCCTTCCCGATAATCTGGCTCTTATGGATGGCACAGGTATTGGTGGATGCGTAGCGCGGAAATGAATTTGTATAGTTTCTGTCCACCTCCGAACACTGTATCTCTCTGTCAGGCGGGAGTTCTGTTTTGCATATCTCTATGAATTTCTCCCAGTCCGGACGTGGCATATAAAGGTCTACATCATCATCCCAGGGAACAAATCCCTCATGTCTGAGAGCTCCGATCAGGGAGCCTCCTGCCAGCACGTATCTGAGGTTATGTTCTCTGCAGATTTCATCAACCTCCCTGAAAAGCTTCAGGAGGTATTTCTGTTTCTCCGTCATGAATTGTCCTTTCTGTTGATTGTTTCCAAAATTTCTATTATTTTTACCGACTCATCATAGAAAAGCCGGGTACATTCTGTCCGTTTGTCTCTGATCATAATCATCAGCTCCTGCAGCAGATAGCGGAAACCATTTCCCTCGAAGTTAAAGCTGTATCTTTTCAGAAATTCTTTTCCTGAAATATTGGCTTCAAAGTATCCGGTGTTCCACCAGTCATTAGGGATAGTTACCCTGCCGTTGCTTCCGATGATCACAAGTTCATTCTCAATGTCAACCGTTGTTCCGATCTCAATAGTCGCCAGTGCACCGGCGTATTTCATGGAAATCATATCATATACAAAACGGCCTTCCTGATTGCGGACCGCATTGGTGTTGATATCCTGGCATTTTTTTCCCAGCAGTTTCAGTACTGCGCAGATAGCTGTGCAGACCGTCTCATTAAAAGTCCTGCCGCCCTCGAAATCATCCTGGGAGATTGCACATTTGACACTTACCAGATCTCCCACCAGGTTACTGTGTACCAGCCATACCAGCTGATTAAACGCCCGCAGGTAGACCAGTGTGGTCCGTTCAATGAGAACCACATTGTTCTCCCTTGCCACCTGAAACAGGTAGCGCAGTTTCTCTGAGGAAAGTGTCATGGGCGAATCACTGATCACATATTTTCCTTTTTTCAGCGCTCGCTCGATATATTCTGCTCTCCGGTTCAGCGATGTCTTGATATAAACAATATCTACATCTGCCAGAAATTCATCATAGCTGTTCCAGCAGGAACCTAACTCATATTTATCACAGAATCTCTGTGCAGTCTCGTGATCCTCGCTGAATACACGTTCCACATGAACTCCGCTGACATATTTGGATTCCTCCACAAAATCATTATCCCGGATATCATCCGTCACGATTCCCATATTAAAGATAACACCTTCACTGCGAAGCTTTGTACTGGAAATATTCTTGGTCCTTTCCAGATAAACTACATCACAGTAGTTCTTAAGGTAATCGAATTTCCCTCTCCAGTCAGATCCTACCACCAGGACATCAATATCATACTTAATGATGTCATTGACCTTCTGTCCCTGATATTCTTCAATGATGATCTCATCTGCCAGCCCCGTCCTTCGCACATTCTCGATTCTCTTAATGAGGCTGTCCCGCACATTGAGTTTGCCCCGCTCAATGTCAAAGCTCTCACTTGTGACACCTACGATCAGATAATCACCAAGTGCTTTTGCTCTTTTGATAATATTGTAGTGGCCTTTATGAAAAAGATCAAAAGTGCCATATGTGATTACTCTCTTCATTCTTTCGTCATAACTCCCCTGAAAAAAATATTCTTATTTTGCCGAACAGTTTTCCTGCTCCATACGTTACTGTTCACTCCGTTCACAGTAACGTAGCCAAAATTCATTCCAGATTGCCTGCGGCAATGGAATTTTGGCTTGTATGTCTCGGGATTTTGGCATATTCATGCCAAAACACCTCGCGGAATAGTGGTGTGTGAACAGTAACCTCCATACGATAGATACTTTGATTATATCATACTTCCCAACTTCCGTCACCTGTCCGTTACAAAAATGTTAAATTCGCGTTAACTTTACAAAAAGAAGAGTTTTGAAATACTGTTTTTGTATCTCAAAACTCTTCCTTTGTATTTATGGTTCTTTATTGTCCATCTTTCTGGTAGTAGCTTCCAGTTCCTGGATCAGGTCTTCCAGCGAAAGCTCCTCTTCCCCTTTGATCAGTTCATCAGGGATATCATCCAGATTATCCTCTTCAATCTCCAGCTCCATGCCGGCCACATTGCTGAAGCCTTCATGACTGTCGGAAGAAGTATGATCCGGTGTATCCTCGTCCATATTTACTTTCTCCACATGTCCGTCCTGCTCACTCTCTGAATCAAGCGTTGCCGCAAGCTCTGCGATGGCTTTCTTTCTTCTGAGAAGTTCATATTCATCATATTCGCTGTCATACTCTTCTTCCAGACCTTCATCTCTGACTGTCTTATCCTTCTTGATCAGGATAAATGCGATCAGATTCAGAACACCCGTATAAAGCAGATCCACAGGCAGACTTCCCAGTACAAGTACAAATACCAGTGATACTCCCAGAAGCACCCATACATTGTTCATTGCAGGAAGCATCAGGATGTATAAACCATTCATAATGATCATGATCGGATAATGGAAGAAATAAATTCCCATTGTATGTCGTCCCACATAGGTGAGCGGCAGTTTGATGTCCGGCACTAACGCAAGCATCGTATAGACCACTACGAAAGATACCAGATACATCAGCAGTCTGAGGATCACTCCCTGAGGATCCGTCAGGCCACAGAGCTGATATCCATGATTACCTCGGAAAATAGCGATTCCCATTTCATTTGGAATCATATAATTCGGTATCGCCCACAAAAGGACTCCGGAGATTGCTACCAGGATCCATTTTCCCTTAAATTTACGGATTGCTGTGATATATTCACTCTTCCAGAGATACCCCGCAACAAAGAACGGGAAAAATACCACGATTCTTGATGATGACAGGAATGTGGTAAATTCCGGTCTGGTTCCTGCCCATAATGCGAACAGGATACTGAGCGGAACAATAAATCTGATCTTACCCAGGGCCTCAATGGTAAGGCGGTAAATAAACAGTGCCAGTATATACCACATGACACTTCCGGTAGGACGCAGTATCTCATAATCTACAGATCTGCCCAGCCATATCTGTGAATACCAGGTTAAGGTATATCCCAGAACATAAGGGATCAGCAGGTTCTTAAAATTCTTCAGCACATTCTGAGGTTTCTTTGACAGATATCCTGAAATAAAAACAAATGCAGGCATGTGAAAAATCGTGATCGCATACCACACATATCTCACTACAGTGTCTACCTTTACAAGGTTAAATGCAATAATATGGTTAAATACTACCAGAAAGATAAGCAAAACTTTAATGTTATCGATCAGGCAGGAGTACGGCACCGCCGCTCTCTCTTTTTTTATTTTCATGTTTAAGTACTATCCTCTAATCATATTTCTGACTTCTGCTGTGTGAACATACAACCCCATTCTGCCAGATTCTTCAGATGACCGGCAGACAAAAAAACGCACAGCAATGTAACGGGCAATTAACCGCAAAGTCATATTTACTGCAACAAGCATAACATATTTTTACGATTTATGGAATAGAAACTTAACATTTCGGTCAATGGAAATATTTTGTTACTGTTCACACACCACTATCCCGCGAGGTGTTTTGGCATGAATATGCCAAAATCCCGAGACATACAAGCCAAAATTCCATTGCCGCAGGCAATCTGGAATGAATTTTGGCTACGTTACTGTGAACGAAGTGAACAGTAGCAATATTTCCATATTCCATGTACAGCATAAGAACAGAAAAAAATACAGCTTCTGATCCTGCCGTAACCGGCGTATCTGTAGACATTGTAAGTCATGGCTGCTGATTTCAGTTTGTTTCTGGATTTGCCGCCTTCGCTGAGACGATATTTCAGATAGGGTTTGTTGATTCCGGCAGCACAGCCGTATTTTCTCAGGATTTTCAGCCAGGTGATATAATCCTCATGGCTGTCGTCATGCTCCATGGGAAATTCACGCGCCACATCCCTTCTGAGTATTACCGAAGAACAGTTGATGCTGTTATGTTTCAGAAGTTCTCTGTAGGTGATCTTCTCTTTTACAGGGATTGTCCGTCCTGTACTGCTTCCGTCCGCTTTCATCAGTTCCCGCCCTGTAGAACACAGCACGTATCCTGTCTCTTCCAGACGTTTCAGCTGTTCTTTCAGCTTGCCTGGCTCCCACCAGTCATCTGCATCCAGAAAAGCAATGTAGGTTCCCTGTGCCAGCCCGACTCCTCTGTTTCTGGAGCCTGCAGCTCCCATATTCTGTTCATTCTTAATATACCGAAAGTCCTCTCTGCCCTCATAGGCAGACAGGACTTCCTCTGTATGGTCTGTAGAACCGTCATCGATCACCAGAAGTTCCAGCGAAACTCCCTGTTCATAGACGGATTCCACAGCCTTTCTAATATATTTTTCTCCGTTGTAAACCGGCATGATCACAGATACCAGCGGTTTATTCATTGTCATTCCTCCGTTTTATTCTCTGACACTCCGACGTTTTTCCCGGAATCCTTCAACGCATTTACCTGTCTGTCATCTACTCCCTCAGATACTTCTTTCTGGAAAAAGATTTTAACTGTCATAAAGATCAGCTTGATATCCAGCAGGAAGGAATAATTCTCAATATAAAACAGATCCAGCTTTAATTTGTCATAAGGAGTTGTATTATACTTACCGTAGACCTGCGCATATCCGGTAAGACCTGCTTTAACTTTCAGACGATAATAGAATTCCGGAAGCTCTTTCTCATACTCAAGCATGATACTTTCACGTTCCGGACGTGGACCTACCAGAGACATATCTCCCTTAAATACATTGAAAAGCTGAGGAAGCTCGTCCAGATGAAGATTTCTCAGCACATGACCTACCGGTGTGATACGGGAATCATGCTTGGATGCCAGTCTTGCACCGTTTTTCTCCGAATCTACGCACATACTGCGGAATTTACAGATCTTAAAGGGCTTTCCACCCAATGTCAGACGGTCCTGAAAATAAAACACCGGACCTCTGTCGTATGCTTTTACCGCAATCGCTATGATCAGCATGATCGGTGAAGTGATTATAATGCCGATCCCTGAAATCAGAATATCCATAACTCTCTTTGCAGCACGCTGGTCTACTGCCAGTCCCATATTTCTGGATACCAGAAGCGGTGTGTCAAAAAGATGGATGCGTTCACTTCCCATAAGAATGATGTCCGAAATCTTCGGACTCACATAGCATCGGACAGAATGTGCAAAACAGTATTTCAGATAACGGTTTCTCTCTGTTGAATGCAGATCCCAGATGATCACGCCGTCATAATCCTGCATCATCTGATGGATTTTTTCTTCTCCCACACTGATGTGTACCTTGCCGCTGATGTCATATTTGTCCTTTCGGGAATTCATCTTATGGATCAGGTCGTCCCCCGGATCCCGGTCACCGTAAATGACCAGAAGCCGGCGTGCGCGGTAAAGTCCGGAATAGATATACCTTGAACCAAATATCCAGATAATGATCAGCACCAGCTGTATTCCTGTCATCTCGATCATAGGCCATACGCTCAGGAACCATCTGTTGATCAGGGTGATCTCCAGATATTCCACCACATTGGTACACAAAAGTGCCAGTGTCAGCGAATAAAATACATCAATCCTCTTAAGATATCCAACCTTAAGTCCTCCGTACAATTTGGCAAACAGGGCAAACATCAGACCGTAGATTGCGATCAGTACCCAGTTACCTTTGCGCCAGAAAGGCTCGTCGATCTGTCCTCTGTAAACGGAATACCACACCCATGCAAAGACCGCCGCCTGTGCCAGAACCACCAGACTCGCCAGACAAAATACGATAAATCGTTTATAATCTTCTCTTTTACTCACGTGATAACCTCTGTTTCTCTGTAACTGTTGTTACTGTTCACTGTTTTCACAGTTACGTTTCTTCAAATCTGTTACCGTTTGCTTCGCTCACAGCAACATAAATTCTTACCTATTATAGCGTAAGAATTATTATACGTCCACCTGTTTCACTTAAATTTATACAACTAAAGTAATTCCAGTTACTGTTCACACACCACTATCCCGCGAGGTGTTTTGGCATGAATATGCCAAAATCCCGAGACATACCGGCCAAAATTCCATTGCCACAGGCAATCTGGAATGAATTTTGGCTACGTGACTGTGAACGGAGTGGACAGTAACTAATTCCAGGTTACTGTGACCTTTACTCTCTGATGGATTGGATTGTCTGCAGTACTCCGTAGAATTAATAAGAATTCATATATCAGCATAATTTACATATAACTGCAGCCTCCCGTCTTACAATTCCGCTCGATATTTGTATATAATGTATATTTTTTCGTCGATTTTACTTGACTTGTAGCGAAAATTTTACATATTTTTTAAAGAAACCTATGGAAAAACGCCAAAAAAAATTGTATAATATCATATAACAAATGAAAGCGAGGGTTCACTATTATGAAACAAAATAGTATGTTGGCCATGATCCTGGCCGGCGGTCGTGGCAGCCGTCTGCATGATCTTACCAATAAAGTGGCAAAGCCGGCCGTTTCATACGGCGGTAAATATCGTATCGTAGACTTTCCTTTAAGCAACTGTGCCAACAGTGGCGTTGATGTTGTAGGTGTACTTACACAGTATGAATCTATCCAGCTGAACAGTTATGTGGCAGCCGGCGGACGCTGGGGTCTTGATGCTAAAAACAGCGGTGTTTACGTTCTTCCTCCACGTGAGAAAGCAGATGAGAATCTGAATGTATATCGCGGAACTGCAGATGCAATCTCCCAGAATATTGATTTCATTGATAAATTTGATCCTGAATACGTTCTTGTTCTTTCCGGTGACCATATTTATAAAATGAACTATGACAAGATGCTTGCAGCCCACAAAGAAGCAAAGGCAGATGCAACCATCGCAGTTATCGGAGTTCCGATGAAAGAGGCAAGCCGTTTTGGTATCATGAATACTGATGAATCCGGACGTATCGTAGAATTCGAAGAGAAACCTGAGCATCCGAAGAGCAACCTTGCATCCATGGGTATCTATATCTTCACCTGGAAACTCCTCCGCAAGATGCTGATGGCTGATATCAAGAATCCGGATTCCAGCCATGACTTCGGTAAGGATATCATCCCTACTATGCTTAACGATAACAGAACTCTTTATGCATATAAATTTGAAGGATACTGGAAAGATGTTGGTACCATCGACTCTCTCTGGGAAGCAAACATGGATCTGTTAAGTTCCAAGAATGAACTGGATCTGGGTGATCCGTCCTGGAAGATTTATACAGAAGATGTTACCGCACTTCCACAGTACATCAGCGCAGAAGCAGATATTAAAGATGCATATATCACACAGGGCTGTGTTGTTCAGGGCGAAGTTAAGCATTCCGTTCTCTTTACAGGTGTTAAGATTGGTGCAGGTGCCAGAATTATCGACAGTGTACTGATGCCGGGTGTTGTTGTAGAAGAAGGTGCCGTTGTTCAGCGTGCACTTGTAGCTGACGGTGTCCGCATCGGTAAAGGTGCAGTTGTCGGTGCCGCAGACAGTGAGCACATTGAGCTTGTAGCGAAACGCGTAAAGGGGGCAGAATAATATGTATAAGGCATTTGGAATCGTAAGCTCTTCCGGGAGAAATATTTATGTAGATGGTATGCAGGATTATCGCCCGATTGGTGCGTTTTCCTTCCTTGGCAGATACAGAGTCATTGACTTCCCTATCTCCAATATGACCAACAGCGACATTGACCGTATTCAGGTCTATATCAATAATAAACCCCGTTCTGTTGTAGAACACGTTGGAACAGGACGTCATTACAACATCAACTCCAAGAGCGGCAAACTTCAGCTTCTCTTCTCAGAGCACAATAATGACAATGATATCTATAACACCGATATCTCCTGCTATCTGGACAACATGGAGTCCCTCAGCAGAATGAATCATCCGTATGTTGTCATTGCCCCGAGCTATATGGTTTATTCGATTGATTTTGACCAGTTTTTACATACACACATTGAGTCCGGTGCAGATGTTACCCTGCTTTATCACGCTGTTGATAACGCAAAAGAGGCTTATCTTACCTGTAATGTTCTGGGACTGAACCGCCAGAAAGGTGTGGAATCCATCGAACCGAATCATGGTAATAAGAAGAATCAGTATGTTTATATGGATACCTGTGTTATGAAAACAGAGCTTTTCATCAGCCTGATCAAAGAAGCCAAGAATCTTTCTTCCATGTATACACTGGCAGACATCCTGAATGATAAATGCGAAACTCTGGACATCCGCGGCGTTGCACACAAGGGATTCTTTGCAAGCATTACAGACTTCCCAAGTTACTATGCTGCAAACATGGCTCTCCTTAATTACAAGTCAGCTCAGGAACTTTTCCATGATAACTGGCCAATCTATACACGTACCAATGATTCCTGCCCGACTCAGTATTTCAATACTGCAGATGTGAAGAATTCCGTAATCTCCAACGGCTGCCAGATTGAAGGTACTGTTGAGAATTCCGTAATCGGTCGTGGATGCGTCATTAAAAAAGGTGCTGTTGTAAGAAACAGTGTTGTTCTCGCTGAAGTCACGGTAGGCGAGGGTGTTCACGTAGAGAATGAAGTAGTTGACAAATGGGCAAACCTCATTCATAAAAAAGAAATCGTTTCCCCGGCTGAACAGCCTGGTTATATCAGAAGAAATGATACTCTGTAATTAATGATTAATTAGATTAAATGCAAAGCCCCCGGAAGCGGTCACTTCCGGGGGCTTTGTTTGTATTTATTTAAATTCCATACTCTGATGATCTGTCTTGATTGCATTATTTTGTGGAATTGCTATATATAACATTTCAGGTAGATATACACAATTTGTCTCATCCAAATTTATAAGATTTCACAAATTCTTCACATTTTCCTCTTGCATTTTATTTCTAGCGTGTTATAATACAGCTGTAACAAAGATAAAGAACAAACAACTGAATACTCAAAAATACTTAACACCACCTGGAGCATTTCGGATGCTCATAAATTAAAGATAGTGTCAAGCGTGTCACCTCAGCTGTAAAATGGAGGAAAAGTCAAATGAATACTTTAAAAGCTGAAAAAAGAACAATGGACACAAAGGCCAAAAGATTAAGAAGAGAAGGCTACGTTACAGGTAACGTATTTGGCAGAGAAATGGAAGGTTCTCTTCCTGTTAAAATCGAGAAATCTGCTGTCGAGAAACTTCTCAAGACAAGTAACAAAGGAAGCCAGATTATGCTGGATGTAGATGGTCAGTCATATGACGTACTGATCAAAGAGATTCAGTTCAATCCGTTAAAAGGACAGGTGGATGAAATAGATTTTCAGGCACTGGTAAGCAACGAGAAAGTACATTCCGTAGCAGAGATCGTACTTGTAAACCACGACAAACTGGAAGCCGGTGTATTACAGCAGCATCTGGAAGAAATCTCCTTTAGAGCTTTCCCATCAGCACTGGTAGACAAAATTATGGTAGATGTCGGTGACATGAAAGTCGGTGACGTAATCAAAGTCAAAGACCTCGCCATCGCTCAGGACAAAGATGTAGACTTAAAGACAGACCTTGAAGCTGCAGTTGTATCCGTAGCCGCCGTTCACGTAGACCCGGCTCTGGAAGCTGAAGAAGAGGCTGCTGCCGAAGAAGAAGCTAAATAACATAATATCTCTTTTAACATTTATTCAGGTACGCCCAGAGGCGTACCTGAATTTTTTTTAATAATTGACCTTTCCAGATACCTGCACTATTCTGTTCCCGTACTATTCTTTCTCTTGCTCTTGCTCCAGCAGCCTGAATGACAATTCCAGATAAAAAATTTCCTCCGGATCATCCAGCTCAGACTGCAGGATTTCCTTAATCCTGTCCAGCCTGTAAAGAAACGTACTGCGGTGGATAAACAATTCCCTTGCCGCCTGGGTTGCACTGAGATGCTGCTCCAGATACACTCTCAATGTCTCCATGTACTGAGTCTGATTCTCCTCATCATGCTTCTTCAATTCCAGTAGCCCTTCATGACAGATCATTGTTCCCGGCAGTCTTCTTGTTGCCTGTTCCAGAATATAAGTCAATGCCACCTGACCGAAATAATGAATCCACAGATAAGGCTTCTTACGGCTTCCTACATCCAAAGCCGTCTTCGCCTGCACATACTGCCGTCTCAGACTCATATGTCCTGTCATCACCCTGCTGTATCCGGCTTTCAGATAAGTATCCCTGATAAAATAAACCAGTTTTCCGGCTACTTCCTCCTGACTTTTTCCAAGTCTGGTAAGGTCAAAAAACGCCACAATTTCATCCTGATAAAGAAAACTCACAGAATCCTCAAATTTCTTCTTAATATATCGGCAGATTGCCTTTGTGGAAAGATTCTGCTGATTCAGATAGGTAATCTGCAGGATCAGGCACATATATTCATGATTTCCACTCCATCCCAGTTCACTCAGTTCTCTACTCACCTGCATATAATCCGCAGTTCTGTCCGACAAAATCCTGACAAAAATCTGCTCCATATCCCTGTCCGGATCCTCTTCCTCCGCTTCATGCGCAAGCAAATACTCCAGTTTCTCCACCAGAATATCCAGTACACAGATAACTCTCAGTGTAATCTCTGATCTGCACTCAGTCAAAACCAGCCTGTGAGTTGCTTTCCCATCCACAAACAGATTTCTGTTCATCGAACGACATCCACTGATGTAAGCCGGAAACATCACATATTCATGCGTATCTGCCATATCTCGATAAGTCTCATTCTGCAGAAGCGCATTTACATATTCCATATTCAACCCGTCATCTGTATACAGCCGCGCCCTCGGCGGCAGATACTCGCTTCCCGCTTCCGCCACGAAGGTAAAATCCAGTCCTGTTACAGTCATCGGATTCTGCAGAAATTCCGATGTCACCTGCAAAAGCCTGTCCATTCCGGCGTGTTCTAACATCAAATTATGGAGCTTCCGTTCCCATTCATCAGCCGCATCAAAAATCTCCTGCACATCATTCATAAATTCTGCTATTTCTTCCAGACTATCAAGTGCAATATGAATATACGGAATCTGCTGAAGCTCTTCTGATGCAGCATCAATTTCCTCTCTCCCACAAAATACCCAGAGTATATTTTCAGCAGTCAGAACTGCCGATTCCCACTCTTTGTCATATCTCTGTACCACATAAACATGCCCATGTCGAAATGTTTCTTTTTTTTCATAACACAAAAAGGGGCGCAGATATCCGTCTGAACCGGATAAAGTTCCCCTTTCCGTAATTTCATATTTCTCTTTTATTTTTTCATATAAATAAACTGATGACAGCTGCAAGTCTACAATCCTCCTGTCACATAATTGAAGCACCTATTTTACCAGTCAATTCTATAGCAATTTAACTCACATTATGTCTTTCTTATACGTACCTGTCAGCCCGGTTCTCACACAATAAACGTCTTCGCAACTTCCACAGCCTCAATACAGTTCTCTGTATAGGCATCTGCTCCCATATTCTTCGCCAGCTGCTCCGTTACTGCACCTCCACCAACCATAATCTTAAATTTATGCTTACTACTGCTTCGTTTCAGAGACTTCACCACCTGCTCCATCTCCGGGATTGAAGTACTCAAAAGCGAGGAGATACACACGATCGACACATCAGGATTCTGCTTCACTGCACGCAGAAACTGCTTCTCAGAAATATCCACTCCCAGATCGATCACCTTAAATCCGGCACTACGAAACATGATCGCAACCAGATTCTTACCTACATCATGCAGATCACCTTCCACCGTTCCAAGGATTACAGTTCCGATATTCCTCCTGCCAAACTGCGAGTCCTGTTCCTCCAACAATTCAAAACCCTTACGCACACTTCGGGCTGCTGCCAGAATTTTAATAATATCCGCACCATTGGATTTGTAATTCTCCCCCACTGTTCGCATAGCCGGAGTCATGGCCTCTTCCACAATCCGCCCTGCAGGAATATGCTGCTTCAATGCCTCCCTCACCAGCTTCTCTGTCTCCCCCGGATGTCCGTCTTCAATTGTTTTTCTTAACTGTTCCAGTACTGTCATATCCTCAAGCCACCCTTAATACCTTCTGCCAAAAATCCCCCGCCCTGCGGCGAAGGATTTTTTGTTTTTTCAAACACGCTCTGCGCTTTCAATATCTGTATTTTATCATAGCTCACTGTTATTTACAACGAAAACTGACTTCCCTGATTCGGCTAAAATGTTATTCCGTTACTGTTCACACACCACTGTCCCGCGAGGTGTTTTGGCATGAATATGCCAAAATCCCGAGACATACAAGCCAAAATTCCATTGCCGCAGGCAATCTGGAATGAATTTTGGCTACGTTACTGAGAACGGAGTGAACAGTAACGTTATTCCAGAAGGTAACAGCTCGTATAAGCAATCGTACAATCCCCATAATAATACTGTAGATCATTGGCCTGGCAGACCTGTGTTACCAGCATCCCGTAAGCCTCCATCGATGAGAAAGCCTGTTTCGGAAACCTGCATGGAGCATCCGGATAAGTACAGACCTTACATTTCGTACAACATCCCGCACCAATCGCCAGCATATCCGGATAAATCTCCCGAAGTTTCTTCTCAAATTCCACAAAATACTCCTTATGTCTGGCTTCCGTTTCCATCATTCCCTCGCCATCAAAAGCATCCTCCAATTCACCAACTGTCTGAACAATAATCCCATACTTATACTGCCGGACTTTCGCTTCACATTCCTCAAGAGAGCCACATCCCGGAGGACAGCTCCAGCACTTATCATACTTATGACAGGTATCCGCTGCACACATCTGTCGAACCTCCGGCTTCAGCTCAATCGTATCACAATCCAGCAACACCACATGCGAAAACCCCTGCTCCATTCCCATTTGCTCTATTTTTTTTATATCCATAATCTAACCCCTTACTCTCTTGTATAATCTATAGCAACCTCATCAGGCAGATAAAATTATCCTCTTTGCGCCTCAGTTCTGCACCGAATAACTGCTCCGCAGTTTATCAGAAGAAATCTGCACTTCTCAATAATTCAATCAGGCGGATAAAATCATTCACCTGTCTCAAATCCCAGTTCATCAATAAAATGATCCTGAAAATCAGCCGAAGCAGCCAGCTCAACGAATTCAATCTTTCTCACCAGCTCATCCATCTCCAGCATTTCCTTCTCATTCACAAGTGCGATCTTCGCACCCTCACCAGCAGCGTTTCCCACTGGTTTCACTTTCTTCACAAGCGTCGCCGGAAGCAAGCCAATTTTCCCGGCACTGACCGGATCCATATAGTTGCCAAAAGCACCTGCAATATATACCGAACAGATATCATCTTCTGTAATCCCAATCCGCTCCATAAGCATCTGAATTCCCGCTGCAATCGCAGCTTTCGCAAGCTGAACCTCTCCGATATCTTTCTGAGTCAGATAAACCCCTCTCTCATTACCGCCCCGCTCTGGCGGTACCAGAATAAACATACCTTGCTTCTCCTGTCCGCTTCTCAGCACACCATTCTCATCCAGCATTCCAGCATCCAGAAGACCCGCCACCAGATCGATCAATCCCGAACCACACAAACCAACCGCCGGCTTATTCCCAACAGTTGTATAGTTCCACTTCCCATCCTCATACTTCACATGATCCACAGCCCCGGCCGCGCCACGCATTCCACACTCAATCTTCGCACCCTCAAAAGCAGGCCCGGCCGCAGTAGAACAGGTCACCATCCGCTTCCTGTTTCCCAGAACCATCTCACCATTCGTTCCAATATCGATCATCAGAGAAATCTCTTCCTGCTGATCCTGCCTGATAGCCAGCAGACATCCACAGGTATCCGCTCCCACATATCCTGCAATATCCGAAAGCATGATCAACTCTGCACGCTCCTGCACAGCCAGACCATAATCCCCCGCATTCAGCACCAGCCTCTCACTCACAGCCGGAATATAGGGCGCATGTACCAGCGAAGCCGGAGAAATCCCCAGAAACAGATGATGCATACAGGTATTTCCCACAACACACACCTGAAAAACATCCTCTCTCCTTATCCCTGCATCCTCTGCCAGACTTCCCAACATCTCATTAGCCGCTTTCCGAACACACATACTTAACGCTTCTGTTCCATGCTCCAGCGCATAATTCGCCCGCATGATCACATCCGCACCATACTGCGCCTGCGGATTCATCCTGCTCTCAACTGCCAGAGTCCTCCCATCCGCACCATCCAGCAAATACCCCGCAATGGTAGTCGTCCCAATATCAAACGCTGCCAGACACCTCCGACCAGCTTCCTTCCTCATTTCCAGAATCCGCCGTCTACTGTAAATCACATACCATTCATCAGAATCCCTGCGCATCCCATACAATTCACCCGCCAGCTTCAGATCCACCTCCATCTGCCCCGGCTCAACCTCACCATCTGTCTCCGCCAGCGTATCCAGCAGCCTCTGCCAGTCCGAACGCTTCTCCCCTGTTTTCGCCTTCTCCAACTCAACCTGAGCCATCCGTAGTCCCGGTTCAAACACAACTTCTCTGTTAAATCCATCCGTCAAAATCTTTTCATTGCCAGCCCTGTCCAATGTCTCCACTACACAAGTCTCACCTTCACCAATCCGCACCTGACACGCTTTAACCACTTCCCCATTAATCTTAACCAGACACTTCCCACATTTCCCCAGACCGCCACAAGGCGCATCCGGCCTCAGTCCTGCCTGAATCTCCGCCTCCAGTACCGATATCCCATCCTCCACCTCTATCTCAATATCCTCACGCACAAACTTAACCCAAGCCATAAAAACCTCCCACATATCCAATCCAAACATCACAACAGCCAACAGCCAGCTCAGAAAAATATTTTATTTCATGTGCATTTGCAGGGGTCTTAGATATTCTTAGCTCTCAGAAATCTGCGTTATGAGCAGACTGTATCACTGTCTGAGCGAAGTTTGCAACGGAGCGAGTTTGAGAAGGCTGCTCATGCCTTTAGCAGATTTCTGAGAGGTTAGAATATCTTAGACCCCGAAACCGCACATGAAATAAAATATTTTTCTGAGCGTCCCCTTTTTCCCATTATAACACACTCCAAAAAAATCCCAAAATACACGAAAGGACCACTCCACAGAGCAGTCCCCTCATAATATTTTCATGTTATACTAAACCCGCACAAGCAATCAGATCAGGCTGCCAACTTCTTAGCCAGTGACGCCGCACTAGCCGCATCATCAGAATATCCGTCAGCACCAATTTCCTCAGCAAAAGCTTCTGTAATCGGCGCTCCGCCAACCATAACCTTAATATTACCTCTGAAATCCGCCGCATTCAACGCCTCAACAGTCTCCTTCAGAGCCGGCATAGTAGTAGTCAGCAGCGCAGAAAGAGCAATGATCTTAACATCCGGATTCTCTTTATAGCACTCAATAATCTTAGCCGCCGGAACATCGACTCCAAGATCGATCACCTCAAATCCGGCACTCTCGATCATCATGGCAACCAGATTCTTACCAATATCATGAAGGTCACCGGAAACCGTAGCAATGATAACCTTACCAAGTGCACCTGTAGAACCAGATGCCAGATGCGGTTTCAGAACCTCAACACCTTTCTTCATAGCACGAGCTGCAACCAGCATCTCCGGAACAAAGATCTCACCATTTTTGAATTTCTCACCAACTACAGACATCGCACTGATCATACCATCATTCAGAATCGCAACCGGATCATCACCCTCATCAATGGCTTCCTGTACAGCCGGTCCTACTAATTTCGCTTTCCCTTTTTCAACTAATTCCGCAACTTCATTTATCTTAGACATAATCAAATCCTCCTGTTATTTCTCAATTTCAGATTCCAACCACTTAATTCATTTACACAGTTTCTGCAGATTCAACCTACTTCTTCTTTGTTGTACCAATTAAGCCTTCTCTGTAAGCCCCTATATATTCCATACAATAATCATCCAGACCAAGTAATGCTTCTGTTGCATAAACCAGTCCAAGCATATCCTTATTTGTCGGATCCATAATTCCACTGTCCAGTCCTGCATTCATTGCCAGTACCAGGAACCCGTAATTAATCAGCTTACGAACCGGCAGATTAAAGGAAATATTACTGATTGCTGCCGTAATATGAATGGTCGGATACTGCTCACGTACACTTGTAATCGTCTCAATATTCGTTGCAATACCATCCTCAGAAGTACAAAGCATCTCAACCAGCGGATCAATGTGAATCCTGTCCGGAGCAATTCCGTACTCTTTCGCTTTCGCCATGATCTTGTCAAAAACTTTCAGACGGTCTGCTGCACATTTCGGAATACCTGTATTGTCACTCAGCAGCGCAATTACCTGCCATCCCTCATTTCCCGGCTCAGCCATGATCGGGAAAATCGTATCAATCTTATGTCCCTCTCCTGATACAGAGTTAAAAATTCCAGGTTTCTTACAGAACTTATAAGCCTGTGCCAGAACATCCGGACTCGGGCTGTCAATTGAGATCGGAAGATCTGTAACCTCCTGGATACAGACGATCATCCATTTCAATGTTTCCACTTCTTCCGCTTCCGGAACAGAAGCGCAACAGTCAATATAAGTAGCTCCGCTTTCCGCCTGAAGCTTTGCTCTTGCTTTAATAAATTCAGAGTCTCTTTTCGCGATCGCTTCTGCAACGATCGGGATAGAACCATTAATTTTCTCACCAATAATAATCATTTTCAAACACCTCCATAGCATCATCCTCTGCAACACCTGAAATTTCATCTAAATGTCGGACAGATATTTGTATTCCGTTTTGCCACTGACAAATACCTGAGATCAGAACATAATCTGCCATGGAAGCCTTGTAGATTCAGATGCCTTAATGCCAAATTTTTCTTCATTCAGCTTGTCAATGGAATCACAGAGAGATTTATAAACACCCGGATAAACAGAACCAGGGCCACCCTGAGCGATACATGGAATAAAGTATTTGTTTCCACATTCTTCGCACACACGACGTACCACTGCATCACAATTCTCATCTGTCCAGCCCTCAAAATCAACTGCACGATTTTCGATACCGCCCATGAAGCTGATCTTTCCGCCATATTTCCTGATCAGTTCCGGAAGATTATTGGTTTCCATACATCCTTGCCATACATCGATCCCCATCTCAATCATAGAAGGAACCAGTGTTGCTGCGTAACTGTCAGAATGATGGATAACCAGCTCAACGCCATGACTGTGATAATATCCGTAAATTTCTTTATATGGCTCAAGTAAAAATTCATCAAACATTGCAGGACTCATAAATGTACTGTCCAGTCCACCCCAGTCATCATGATGGAATAATGCATCAGGATGAAGGTTGGAACAGATACCTTCAGCAAGTTCCAGTTCCCACTCTGTCAGATATTTGATCAGATCATGCATTTCATCCGGATTAGTAATATAATAAACCAACGCATTACTGATCTCACACAGATGATGAGTCTGCTCAAATAATCCCGGTGCAACGAAAGCTGCTTTAAATGCCTGTTCTCCGTCAACTGCATCATACTGAGCCTTCACCATATCCCACTGATCCTGGGTAAATTTCAAAGACGGTGCATGTACATAGTCTTTCCAGTCTTCAATATCCTTTACCACGATCTTGTCAGGAGTATGTACAGGAAAAGAACCCGGAACTCCTTTCGGGAAAGTATTGGTTACCCCCCATGCATTCACTACATTTTCCTGACCCGGCTGAAGCAGCGGGTTTGCAAACATAAACGGATGAAAAAGAAGCTGTACTGCTTCATACTGATTAACAAATCTGTCAGGATTTCCGCCTTTTATAACTTCCAGCATATTCTGTTTCGGTGTTAACATATAATCTACCTCCTCATGCAATATGAAAATGCCCCCACATTCCCACATTTATTTGTTTAATTTGCCGTTCTTTGTCTCGTTTCTGATGATTTTATTGTAGCATTTATACAATCCAAAATATATAATCAGATATGCGGATTTTTCACGCCCGTATTCCTACAAATTGTATGAACGCATCTCAATATACACCATGCACAAGACAGATGTATTACGCCAGATTTATACTATCCCATAAATTCACACGATATATCACGAATTTTCTGCAACTTCCACAGGAACTTACTTATAACAATTCCAAAATAAATTTTAAGATCAACTGTAAATACACTTGTAACACAACTCTAAACACTGTATAATTTTGTATATACAGATATCAGATTTTAAAAATCATTTGTGCCTGCACAATAAGACTTTTAAACCTGATTTATCTAAATATAAAGAAATACGATTTATATAACAGATCAACAGATTCCGAATGTTTTACAGTAAATATTTAACAGGTGGTGAACGCAATGTTTTCAAAAAAATTATTAATACCTCTGCTATCGCTCAGCCTTCTTGTTACTCCTGCATACAGCAGTCATGCTGCTGAAAATACAGAGGCCGCGGGAACATCCGTAGAAAGTCAGGGAATGCTTTCCCCTTCTTCATCTTCAGAGAGTTCTGAAAGCGTCTTTAACGGTTCCGGGGCAGGCACATCTTCAGAACCGGTCACAGATGAGAAACTGGAGACAATTTTAAAACAGGTTCAGAGTCAGCTTCCCACTGAAAACGGAACCTGGGCTGTTTTCATATCCGATCTTGTAAACGGAACCGAGGGCAATCTTAATGATCAGAAAATGCAGGCTGCAAGCCTGATCAAGCTCTATATCATGGGAGCTGTCTACGAGAATTATGATCAGATAACCGGACAATACGGCAGGGATTCTGTAGACTCCAATCTGTACTCCATGATCACAGTCAGCGATAATGATGCAGCCAATACCCTGACAACTTATCTTGGCGGCGGTGATTCCGCAGCAGGTATGCAGGCTGTCAACAGTTTCTGCCAGGCACATGGCTATGACCAGACTCACATGGGACGTATGCTCCTTGCCAGCAATGAGAATGATGATAACTACACATCTGTAGGGGACTGTGGTCATCTCCTGCAGGAGATTTATAAACAGGATACATCCGGCTACACCCATGCCACTGATATGTTTAATCTGCTCAAGGCACAGACACGCTGTAACAAAATTCCCGCACAGCTTCCGGAAGGAGTCAAAACCGCAAATAAAACCGGAGAACTTGACAACGTGGAAAATGATGCCGGAATCATCTATGATTCCAAAAATGACGTAGTAATCGTATTTATGTCCCAGAATCTCTCAAGCGCCGGTTCCGCACAGAATACGATCGCTACCTTAAGCAGAACGATTTACGATTACTATAATTAAATAATGTACTCTCAGAGTACATAATAACCCAAAGGAGGGATTCACTATGAAAAAAAGAAAAAATATTGCAGTTTCCATGATTCTTGCAGCTACGATTGCTGCTGTATCTGTACCCTGCAGCTCACAGACCGTTATGGCATCTGACACTTATCAGGTAGGTGTAAGTAAAGGGTATCTGGCTCTGCGCTCTGCCATGGCTTATGATTCCTCCAACGAGATCGGCGAGCTGTATTCCGGTGATACTGTTGAAGTTACAGAATATACCACCAGTGATTACTGGTACGTCTATTCTCCAAAACTGAACAGATCCGGATACGTAAATAACGATTACCTGTATTTCCTCTCATCACAGCCGACAAGTTCGTCCGGTTCTTATACTGTCAGTGTTGCCAAGGGTTATCTGGCTTTGCGTTCTGCAAAGGCTTATGACTCTTCCAACGAAATCGGACAGTTATACTCCGGTGATACTGTAACAGTTTCTGACAGCAGTGATCCTCAGTACTGGTATGTCTATTCTCCGAAACTGAACTTATCCGGCTATGTAAATAAAGATTACTTATATTACAGTGGCGATACTGCTGCCAGTGCACAGAGTTCTTCCGGAGATTCAAGGACTGTCAGTGTTGCCAAGGGTTATCTGGCTCTGCGTTCCGCAAAAGCTTATGATTCCTCCAATGAGATCGGACAGCTGTATTCCGGCGATACAGTTCAGCTTATCGACACCAGCGATTCCCAGTACTGGTACGTTTACTCTCAGAAGTTAGGAAAAAACGGATATGTAAATAAAGATTATCTGATTGGCGGAACAACCACATATGCCACCAGAACAGTCAGTGTTGCTACCGGTTATCTGGCTCTGCGCTCTGCGAAGGCTTACGACTCTTCCAACGAGATCGGACAGTTATATTCCGGCGATACAGTTCAGCTTGTGGATACAACTGATGCACAGTACTGGTATATTTACTCCCAGAAACTCTGCAAATATGGTTATGTAAATAAAGATTATTTATATTAATCTTTTTCGTAACACTATAAACAGTTACACTTCTTTACATTCACCATATACAACAAAACAGAAAGGACTCACAGTTATGAGCCCCAAACGACAGGTTAACCATAACATTCGTAAACACTTTAACACAATCATTTACAATATTTCACGTTACGCGGAAATTGCTCTTTCTATGGTAATTCTGCTGGTGATCGCACTGGCAGGCTTCCGGCTGATCATGGAAGTTGCAGATACTTCTGTTATGTCCATGGATACAGAATTTTTCAGCACTTTCCTTTCTCAGGCTTTGTCTCTGGTAGTAGGCGTGGAATTTGTAAAAATGCTCTGCCAGCATTCCGCACAGACAGTTGTTGAGGTTCTGATGTTTGCCACAGCACGTCAGATGGTAGTCGAACACCTCGGGCCAGCAGAAACTCTTCTTGGCGTACTCAGTATCGCAGTTCTGTTTGCGATCCGCAAATATCTTATGACAGACAACGATGACATGAATGCTCATAACTGTCCGAAGAATACTGAAGAAAATTAAAGAAAACAAAAAACTGCACATCAGATACGATCTGTAAATTCTACCGGTCGTATCTGATTATGCAGTTTCTTTTTATTTCCACATGCTGATAAACGGGCGTCTCAAAAAAAGTAATTTTATATGATATATTCTATAGTTATGGTTATCAGCATGATGGGCGCTTATTTAATAATTACCACTAAAGAACTTACTGTCCTTCGGCAGTTCATAGCCCTTGAAGTAAGAGCCAAAATCAACCTTCAGATAATTGCAGAGGTTGGCAAGCTCAACCATTGTGTTGTCATTTACAGGAATGCCATTCTCTCTGCGCTCTTTTTCTGCAAATACTTCCTTCTCACCATGAGTATAAATCTGCTCTGCGCCTTCTGCCTTTGGACTCTGACGAAGAGTTTCCAGATATTCGGAAAAATGTGCCCTGATATCATCTGCATTTCCGAAGATTGCGGGATCAATGGCAGCAAATCCATGACAGATACCTGTCTTGTCTTTAAATGTACAGCATTTATCAGAAGTAACACCCATGGAAAAGATGGAGCTGAAAATCTCGCAGAGCATTCCATAACCGTAACCCTTATGACTTCCGTTTACCTCTTTATTACCGCCAAGTGGCATGATTCCGCCGCCCTTCTTGGCAACAATATTGGCAAGTACATCCGGGGCATCTGTGCTTTCCTGACCATTTGCTCCCAGAGCCCAGCCCTGTGGAAGTGGTTTTCCCATCTTATTATACATTTCCAGTTTTCCTCTGGTAACTACTGTTGTGGAGCAGTCAAAAAGGAATGGATAAGGTTCTGCCGGCATTGCCACTGCAATGGGATTGGAACCAAGCATTGCTTTTCGTCCAAAGGTAGGTACCATGATTGCTTCCGAGTTGGTACATGCCATACCAAGTAAGCCCTGTTTGGAAGCCATTTCCGCATAATATCCTGCAATACCGAAATGATTGGAGTTTCTTACAGATACAAATCCAACACCTGTTTTCTTCGCCTTCTCAATAGCTTTCTCCATTGCAAAATGGGAAATCAGCTGTCCCATACCGTCATGTCCGTCGATCACTGCTGATACAGGTGTCTCAAATACGACCTCAGGTTTCGCATCCGGATGGATGGTTCCCTTCTCAATTCCTTTATCATATCTTACCATTCTCTGCATTCCATGGCTTTCAATCCCGTACAGATCTGCGGTAAGCAAAACATCCTTGATGATATTCGTCTCTTCTTCATTAAAACCAAATTTACGAAATACGTCGTGGCAAAAAGTATTTAATGTGTCATAACTCCATTTTACATATCCCATAACTGCAAAGCCCCTCCTTATAGTATTACCTCTTCTTATATTGGTTATACCAATCAATTTGTTAAAATGATTATATTACCATCGCTTTTAAAAATCAACTGTTTTTTCTGATTTTATTTTTCTTTTTTTCTATAATATAAACAGGGCGAGTAATTCTAAATGAATTGCTCACCCTGCTCTAGAACTGCCTGCTTCACAGCAGCTCCCCTTCATTATTTTTTTAATTTGCTTCTTTTAAAATTGCAACATCATATGGTTTTAATTCAACAACATTCTCCACTGTTTCATGTGTGATCATATTCTCATATGACTGCTCCATTGAAACTATAACTGAATGGTCATTATAGTTCAAAATAAACAATGCATCATTTGTTCCATCTGTAGCATCTACAACTTCTACACCATCAACTTTATATAAATCCATATCAATCCCTGCTTTTCTTCCCAGATAAACAGCCAACATTTTCATGGCTTTTTCATCCAGATCGCAGCCCAAATAATATACCTCACCTTTTCCTATCTGGTTTACAGTCATGCAGGCCTCACCTGCATAAAAATCAGAAGTATATTTTCCAATTACTTTTGCAGTAACTGGTTTCACTATATCACACCACATGTGAGCCATTCCATTTCCAAACACACCTGTCGTAGCAGTTGTTTTCTCCAGAAGCGGATCATAATCTTCTACCTCTACACCGGCTAGGTCTGCAAATACGCCTGGTACAGTTTCTGTAAGCATGTTATTATACATATCTTTGATTCCACTTCTAAATGAGAATAGAACTTTTCCACCTGCTTGAGCATAAGTTTCAATATTTTTCTTTCCTTCATCCGATACCATCATCAACATTGGTGCAAGAACAAGATCATATCTATTTAAGTCTTCTTCTGCTGTCACGAAATCTACTGGAATTCCCATGTTCCAAAATGGACGATAATAATCAAGCAATAAAGAATCATAATACAATCCTTCTACCTGACGATGAATAGATTGACTCCATTCACTATCAAAAGATTTGATAATTGCAACACGTGCTCTCGGCATCAGCGCTCGGTAGTTCTTACTTAGTTCTTCCATTTCAGCTCCTACCCGAGAAACTTCAGCATATCTTCTGTTCGGTTTTCCATCATGATTCAAAATGCCATGCCAGAGTTCTTCTGTTCCAAACGGGCATGCTCTCCAGCGGAAATAAACAACTGTATCGGCTCCATTTGCCACTGACTGATATGTCCAAAGACGGAGTTTTCCAGGCGTTGGTGTTGGTCCCAACTTACTCCATCCGCAAGGACCGGACTGCTGTTCCATAACCCAGAACGGTTTCTTCTTATAGCTTCTAAGCAATGCATGGTCTCTTGATACTGTTTCCGGTTTTGCTTTCCCCCACTGAAATTCAATATAATTATCCCATGTTACAAAATCAAATTCTTTAGATAATTTAAAATAATCAATTCCTGTTCCCGAGTTAATAGCAGCGTCTAAAAGATTGCTAGTTATCGGAAGATCAGAATACTCCTTAATTGTATCTACAGATTCTTTTGTAAATTCAACTACAGAATCACTGCAGAAACGATAGTAGTCTAGCAACAATGCTGGGTTCTGCCCTTGTGTATCGTGACAAGTATCATAGCATGCACCCGCCTTCGGAATGTTCAGCTCCTCAAAACTTCTGTATGTCTGACTCCAGAAAGTAGTTCCATACGTTTTATTCAGATTATCAATCGTACCATATTTCTCTTTCAGCCAGCTACGGAAACGGTTCTCGCAAGACTTACAATAACATCTGGTTGTATTTGACCATCCCAGTTCATTATCTACCTGCCATGCTTCAATTGCAGGATGTTTTGCATATCTCTTTGCAATAAGGGTATTTAATTTTTTTGTTTTTTCTCTGTATGTCTCACTGTTAAAGCAGTAATGCTTTCTTGTTCCGAAGAGCTTCGGATTTCCATGAATATCATTCTGAAGAATATCTGGATACTTATCTATCATCCATTTGGGAGGGGTAGCTGAAGGTGTACACATTACTACCTTGATTCCGTACTTTCCGAAAAAATCCAGTGCCTCATCCATCCAGTCAAATTCGTATTTTCCTTCTTCAGGCTCATAAAGGCTCCATGCAAATTCACCAATTCTGATTACTTTGATATTTGCTTTGACCATCATCTCTGCATCTGTTTTCCAACGCTCTTTTTCCCAATGTTCTGGATAATAATCCGCACCAATTCTCATAGTATTTTCTCCCTGTTATTTTCCAAATTCAAATTTCACGGATTTTAATGCTTCTTTACAGCTGCAATCACCTGTATATGCAATATATGTAATATCCTCTTCTACAAAATCATCTTTTTCTTCTGAATAATAAGCCATATCCTTCGAACTTACCTGAAGAGAAACTTTCTTTTCTTCTCCCGGCATTAATTCTACTCTCGCGAAATCTTTCAAGATTTTAACCGGACGATCTACAGCACTTCCCTCACATCCGATATAAAGCTGTACAACTTCTGCGCCTTTTACATCTCCTGTATTCTTTACATTAACAGAAATCTTTGCTGTTTTATCAAATACTTCAACTGTCGGCTCGCTGATGTCAAATGTTGTATAGGATAAACCATAGCCAAACGGATACAGAACAGGAATGTTTTCTTTATCCATCTTGCAGTAGCCATGATAGTATTCATACTCTGCATATGTGCAGTCAGGATCAAAATCAGGATAGCTGTCTTCGGAAAGTGCTACTGTATATGGAAGTTTACCGCTTGGGCAAACATCACCGAACAGAATATCTGCCAGTACATTCCCGCCTTCCATTCCACTGTAGAAGGAGAAGATAATTGCAGGAACATCTTTTTCCCACTCATCGATCAGGATCGCACTGCTTCCGATAATGGAAACGACAGTATTCGGATTCACACCCTTTACACCATGAATCAGATCGATATCTCTCTGATGAAGTCTCATGCTTGCTCTGTCTCCGCCCATTCCGGCAATATCACTTCTGTCAGCCAGATATTCTCCTTCATCGCTATGGATATAACCGGCAACGATCACTACTGCATCAGCATCTGCTGCAAGTTTTTTTGCACGTTCCAGATCACTTCCGTCATTATAAAGGATCTGTGCTTTCGGCATTTTTTTCATCAGGCCTTTAAATGGCGTAACTGTATAATATGGATGAACCTTACTGGAACCATGGTCGCCGATATTTTCTGTATCTCCCAGTACTCCAAGAACTACAATCTTCTCTGTTTTCTCTTTATCAAGCGGAAGTACATGATTTTCATTCTTCAGAAGTACCATCGATTCTTCTGCTGCTCTCTTTGCTACTGCTATATGTTCCGGGCATGCAAGAATATCTTCTGTATATTCCTGCGGATCTTTTCTTGTCTCATAATAGAGTACAGTACGAAGAATGTAACCAACTGCTTCATCTACATCTTCCATAGCAAGAGTTCCGTCTTCAATTGCTTTAGGGATCTGTTCTGCATAATGGCAGATACATGGCATTTCAACATTCATTCCACTCTTTACTGCCTTTGGACCATCTTTTACAGCCCAGAGGAAATCAGATAAAGTAAATCCCTCGAATCCCCATTTATCTCTGAGGATATCTTTTAACAGATATTTACTCTCAGATGCCTGTTCTCCATAAACTTTATTGTATGCTCCCATTACAGAAGCCGCGCCTTCTTCAATACATCTCTTGAAGTGAGGAAGATATACTTCAAAAAGTGTTCTCTTATCTGCATGCACATCAGCTTTAAATCTCGCATTTTCAATACTGTTCATTGCGAAATGTTTAATGCACGCCATAACATTCTGGCTCTGAACACCTCTCGTCAGAGCTGCCCCCATTTCTCCCAGATGATAGGTATCTTCTCCGTAGCACTCCTGCGCACGGCCCCAGCGTGGATTTCTTGGAAGATTGATGCACACACCGCCGTAATAGTTTCCGCCCACTGCACGAACCTCTGCACCGATCACTTCTCCAATCTTCTCTTCCAAATCACGGTCAAAGCTGGCACCTCTTGCCATAGAAACAGGAAAGCAGGTGGCAGATCCGGCAACAACACCTCTTGGTCCGTCTACGAAACGGATATTCGGAATTCCCAGACGTTCTACTGCCTTTGTCGGATATGGCTTTACATTATAGTGTTCGATCAGGAACAGATCATCCAGTAATTTCTTCTCTGTAACCTGGCCCGACATTACACCGATCTTCTCATCCAGTGTGAGTTCCCGGATCACTTCATCTACATATTTCTTTATTGTTTTTTTTGAACAATTTTCTGTCAGTTTTGTTCTTTTTACTACATCCCTCATCCTTTACTTCTCCTTTCATAATTGCACTTGTCTGATGTTTATTTTTATTTTCTCTTTGCATATTTTCTCATGTCAATAATAACAGCAAGAAGAATGATCAGACCTTTTACGATATACTGCCAGTACATGTTTACACCGATGAATGCAAGGCCATAATTGATAACTGTGAACATCAGAACACCAATTACGATACCGCCTACACTACCAACACCACCTGAAAGAGATACACCGCCGATTACGCAGGCAGCAACTGCATCCATTTCATATCCGTTACCGGTTGTATTGGAAGCACTTCCGATACGTCCTACTTCCAGGGCTGCTGCAAATGCATACATCATACCTGCAATTGCGTAAACCATAATCTGTGTCTTTATAACATTTACACCGGATACTTTTGCAGCTTCCGGGTTACCACCTACTGCAAACATATATTTACCAAATTTTGTTTTATTCCATACGATCCACATAACTACACATACTGCTGCGGCAATGATGATCAGATACGGAATCTGGAAATCTCCGATTCCAATGGAACCAATTGCAATCTGAGTTACTTTTGAATCAATACCACCAATTGGCTGTGCACCATATGGCGGACGGTCAAAATAAATAGAAGATGCACCATATAAGATCAACTGCATACCAAGCGTTGCGATAAACGGCGGTACTTTAAATACTGCAACAAGCACACCGGATATTCCACCAAGTACAAGACAGATTGCCAGTACCAGTAATAATGGAACGATCAGCGGAAGCTCTTTTAAATTCGGATACATTCTGTATGCATAGTCCGGATTCTGAACTAAAGATGCGAAGATAACTGCTGCCAGACCGATCATACGTCCTGTGGAAAGGTCAACGCCCTGCACTACCAGTACCATTCCGGCTGCTAATGCAATAATAATCTTAGTTGATGACTGCGCAAAAATATTTTTAAAGTTATTGAATGATAAGAATCTTGGTTCTACTACCACAATTGCAACTAACAGGATAATAAAAACCAGATAAATTGCTTTTTCAGCAATAAGTTCTTTAATTGAAATGTTCTTTGAATTTTTCACCAGAATCCCCTCCTGAGTTCGTATTGAAAAATCAGATAAATCGGGCCGCTGCCTGCATAACATCTACCTGTCCTACTTCTTTTGAATCAAATATAGCTGATTGATGTCCATTGCTCATAACCAGAATCCTGTCGGAAATTCCGAACAGTTCCGGCATTTCTGAGCTTACTACGATAATTCCTTTTCCTTGCTCAGCCAGCTGGTTGATCAGCTGATAGATTTCAAATTTAGCACCTACGTCAATACCCCTGGTAGGCTCATCCAAGAGCAGGATATCAGGATCTGTCAGCAGCCATCTGCCCAGAATTACTTTCTGCTGATTTCCTCCTGAAAGGTTCGCGATCTTGGACTTCATTGACGGAGTTTTTACTTTCATGGCATTTATCATTTTGGTAATATCTGCTTTCATTTTTTCTCCGTTTAAAAGTCCCGTCTTCTGATATTTCGGTAAATTGGAAATTGTCATATTAAATCCAACACTCAAACCTCCAAAAATACCATCCGATCTTCGTTCCTCTGTCAGCATTGCAAATCCATTCGCCATTGCCTCTTTTGGACTTCTGTTCTGAACTTCTTTTCCTTTTACCAGTATCTGACCTTTGCCTTTCATTCTTATGCCAAATAATGTTTCAAGGATTTCCGTTCTCTTAGATCCTACTAATCCGGCGATTCCAAGGATTTCTCCCTTATGTAATTGAAAATTAACGCCCTCAAATCCTGGATTTAATGTACCGAGGTCTTTTACTTCCATTAATACATCACCTATCTTGGCTTTCTTTTCCGGATAGCGGTCTTTTAATTCTCGTCCAACCATCATTTTGATGATCTTATCAATGGTCAACTCACTGGCAGGTTTTGTATCGATCCACTTGCCATCTCTCATGACTGTTACATCATCAGAAATACGCAAAATTTCTTCCATTTTATGTGATATATAAATAATACTGGTATTCTTTTTCTTAAGCTTTTCTATAATCTTAAAAAGATGCTCTACTTCTTTCTCTGTAAGCGATGAAGTCGGTTCATCCATTACAATTACTTTTGAGTTATACGAAACTGCTTTTGCAATCTCTATCATCTGTTTTTGTGAAACTTTCAGGGTTCCTATCTTAACCTTCGGATTTACCTGAATATCCAAATCATCGAAAATCGCTTTTGTGTCTTCATACATTTTCTGGTCATCTACCAGACCATGCTTCATTGGAAATCTTCCAAGCCACATATTTTCCATAACTGTCTGATTTAATACCTGGTTCAGTTCCTGATGCACCATGGATACATGATTCTGTAATGCTTCTGATGGGCTGGAAAATTTAATGTTTTTGCCATCCAGAATGATTTCGCCCTCATCAAATGAATAAATACCGAACAGACATTTCATTAATGTGGATTTACCTGCACCATTTTCTCCCATAAGAGAATGCACTGTTCCAGGACGTACACATAACGTTACATCGTCAAGTGCTTTTACACCAGGAAACGATTTTGAAATATGCTTTAATTCCAATATATATTCTGTTCCCATTTTAAAATCCTTTCCCTCTTTTTTATTACAGGCATCCGTTTAAAACGAATGCCTGCCTGTAAAATCAGTTATTTTTTATTCATAAGTTGACTTTGCTAAATCAAGATTATCTTTGGTGATTGCCTGATATGGAACTCGTACAGCTTTTGCTTCTTCTTCCACTTCTACACCTTCGATTCCATCCACAGCGTCTTTACCACTTGTAAGGTTCTCTGCCATTTTTACAATTGTCTGTCCCTGAGTCTTAGCATCCTGTAATACGGAACCTGTGATCTCACCGCTTTCAATCTTGGAAAGAATTTCAGGAAGAGCATCAATTCCATAAATCGGAATGTATTTGCTGCTTTCTTCTCCATCTGTATTAAATCCGGCTGCTTCTACTGCTGATAAAGCACCAAGTGCCATTGCATCGTTTCCTGCTACGCAGCATTCAATTTCGTCACCGTATTTAGATACCCATGCATCCATTTTTTCTTTTGCAGTTGCTGTTACCCACATTCCTGTATCTTCTGCAAGAAGGTCAATCTCAATTCCTGCATCTTCGATCGTGCTCTTGAGGTAATCACATCTCGGCTGGGATGCTGTATGTCCCGGGTCACCCATCAGATATACAAGCTGTAATTTTCCATCACCGTTTTTATCCATTTCCGGATGTTCTTTCCAGTAGTCGATTACCATCTGTGCCTGAATAGATGCACCATAATCTCCACCTGTAGATGTTACCTGATAAGCATTTTCATAAGAATTAATTACATCGTAATCTGTTATCTCTTTGTTGAAGAAAATGATCGGAACATTTCCTGCGTCTTTACATTTCTGGATCAGTGTCGGAGCTGCTGTTACATCACATACAGAAACTGCAACTGCAGAAGCGCCTTTAGCCAGCATTGTATCAACCTGATTGTTCTGTGTGGACTGGTCATTCTGTCCATCTTCGATGTTTGTTTTAAAGATTCCATCGCATGCATTTGTAATCGCTTTTCCAATATAAGAGTTGAAGTTATCAGAAGCTGAATAAATACCTGCGCCAAGAATCTTCTCATCATCAGCCTTTACCTGTGCTGCACCTACGCCGCCAACACCGGCTACCATTACTGCTGCCATTAAGACACTTAATAACTTTTTCTTCATTTGTAAACCCTCCCATTAGTTTATTTTACGCGTTTGTTATTTTGTATACTCATATTAACTTTGAGGTCCTATTTTTTCAACTTTTGATATTTGGATTAAGGGGGACATTCTTTTGTTTCTTATTTTTATACAAAAAAAAGACGAATTATCCAAATTTTTTATCATTATTGCACATTCGTCTTTTTTTGTTTTACCATTCTTCTTCTCTTGTCAGCACACCGTGCTTAAGAAACATGGATTCTCCCTTGATTTTATTCATAATTGCAAAGTTAGCAGTAAGAAGAATTACTCCGATTCCTCTTTTCTGCAATGCTCCGATCATCTTTCTTGTAATTTCCCTCATATTAATATCCATATCTGTAAATGGATTCTCAATGATCACAATCTTTGGCTGATACACCAGCCATTTTTCATAGGCCAGCTTCTGTAGTTCTGCATTTCCAATATTTTTCAGTTTCTTCTTATTCAGCTCATCGTTCTGAAGGAAATCACTTACACTTCTGGTATACTTTTTCGCAAACCAGAATCCTCTTACCTTTTCATGCAGCGGCACACTCACATTTTCCGTTGCACTCATATTATCCAGGATCATGCTCCTGTACGGTGCTTCTGTTATAAACCCTACGCCCTCACGTACTGCCTGGCTCATATTTGATACCTTATACAATTTCTCAGAAATATAAATCTGTCCTTCTTCAATGCTCTCTTCTCCCGAAAACATTTCCCAGAAACTGCTCTTGCTTTTTTCATCTGAATAATAAATCTTAAGCAGCTCTCCGGAACACAATGTAAAATTAAGATTCTTCAGATAACAGGTACTTACATCTCTTACTTCTAATACATTGTTCTGCCCATTTATTACCTTCTGCCCATAGGCTCCAAATGTTTCTGCCTTATTTTCATATATCAGAGCTTTCAGAACTTTACTCAACTTACAGTTTAACTGAGAAATCCCAGATACAAATGTAGTTCTTCCATTTTGAACAACTGCAATAGATTCCATCCATTCCATAATAAAATCTTCAAATCCTACTGTAACCAGAAATGACATCTGGGATTTCATTTTGTCAATAAGAGAAAACACTTCTCCCAGATCCTTTTCTGATAAAAGGCTGGTAATCTCATCCAGAATCACAATTTTCTTTCTTTCCTCATAGGCTTTAAGTAATTCTATAATAACCTTTTCCTTGGCAGATAAATTTCTGACTTTATGAGGTATATCATCCGAAATATTCAGTTCCGTCCTTAACTTCTGGAAACGTTCTCTATACTCTTTCTGATCCAGAAACAGTTTTCTGTCTGAAAAAAGAAATATATTATCTTCTATCGTAATAGAAGGCAGTAATTTACTTTTAGAACCAATCACCGCCACCTGCTGTTTTAACAATCTGGCAGCTTCTTCATAAGCTTTCCTTTCCTCATTTACAAAAATCTTTCCTGAATAAAGTAAAACATCTCCAAGCAGCATATCAATAAAGAGCTTCTGTTCCAGAATATCATCGAATACGATTCCTGTTATTTCTCCCTGAAACAGTTCCAGAGACAGATCATCAAATATAACATTATTCCCTTTTTTTATCTTTCCGCCTTCTATATTCAGTAATTCTCTTTTCACTGATTTCTCTGCTCCCTGTTTGTAATGATCGGTACCGATATCCTGACTTCTGTTCCAAGATTAGGAATACTATAAATATGTATTCCATATTCATCCCCAAATAACAGCTTAATACGCCTGGATACATTCGGCAGAGCAATACCTCCACGTTTACGCTTCTCTTCTGTCAGCGGCCCTGAAGTTATCTCCAGTCTCTGGTTGATCTTTATAAGCTCTTCTTCGTCAATTCCAATTCCGTCATCATGAATATTGATCAGAAGTTTCTTCTCTGTCATCTCCAGTGAAATGATGATAACTCCACCTTCTGCTTTCGCTTCCAGACCATGGAAAATTGCATTTTCAACTACAGGTTGCAAAGTAAGTTTAGGGAGTTTACATTCCAGGATCCTTGCATAGTCATCCGGAAAATTAACTCTCATATCCAGTTTATCTCCAAAACGATACTGCTGTATTTTAAAATAATTCTCTACATTCTCCAGTTCATCTTCTACTGAAACCAGATTTCCTGTATCCGTGATGGTATATCTGAAAAATGTAGACAATGCTTCCGTCGTATCAGCAATACTATCAATTCCTTCACATAGCGCATCTCCTCGTATTGCTTCCAGCGTATTATACAGAAAATGAGGATTGATCTGATTCTGCAGTGCAAGAAGTTCTGCATGTTTTGTCGATAACTCAATAATGTTCTTTTTATCCAATATGGAATCCAGCTTCTGCATTACTTCATTCTGCTCTGGAAAAATCTGATAATCCTGATCAATCAGTTCCTGAAAACTTCCACTCTGTATAAAATGTTTGAATAATTTTCTGGTCTCATTACATGGTTTTATCAGAAACTTATAAATAATCACATAAATGCTTCCTGTAATAACCATCTCTGTCACAATAACCACCATCATAGAAAAGAATCCCAGATATCCTTTCGATGCAGCCCATATAACTTCTATAAACTGAAGACCTGCCCCTAATCCCAGAAGAACCCACAAAAAATTAACTGCCTGTCTGCTAAATATATTTCTTTTTTTCATAGTTTTTGCACCTGCACATTTTGATTAACTATATAACTTTCTAAATTCTGAAGGATTCAATCCTGTTGTCTTCTTAAACAATTTAGAAAAATATTTCAGATCATTATATCCTACTGCAGATGCTACTTCCGCAATGTCATAATTAGTCTGTATGAGATAGTTCTTTGCATTTTGGATACGAAGCTCTGTCACATACTCAAGGAAATTTTTTCCTGTTTCTTTCTTAAACAGTGTAGAAAAATAGGCAGCATTAAATCCAATATACTCACTGACATTCTCCAGACTGATATGTTTGTTGAAATTATCATGGATATATTTCTTTGCATCACGTATCGGTTTACTCTCTTCATCCTGAATATTCTTCATATAAACCTGATGCACCCGGGACAGATCCGATTTGATCCACTGAAAGAGTTCATCATAATCCCATATCCTTCTGTACTGTTTTTTATAATCTTCAATCAGAAAAAGATTTCTGCCTTCACGAGAATATTTCATACCAAACCGCAATGTTTCAACTAATTCACCAAAAACTTCATAAACCAGTTTTCCGTCATACTTAAATGGCTTCAATTTCTCTCCAACCTTGTCAACAAGGCGGAGGGTTCCTTCAATATCCATTCTTTCCTGATAGGTCAGAATTTCATTTCGCAGACCACTGTCAAAAATTTCTTCTTTAGTTTTTCCACTTTTACTGTCTTCACTGTAGCAGATATATGTATCTTCATTTTCGCCCATTCGATTCATGATCGCCAGTTCTGCCTCTCGGAAACTATCCGTGATTCCCATATAAGAACTATGTGTATTTCCCTGTCCGATCCTTATTCTGATATCAGGAAATACAGTTTTCAAATTAGATACATTAACTATCAAATGTTTTAGCTTTTTTCTGACTGGTTCAATCTCTTTATCCACTGTATTTAAAATGCATACGATTTCATCCTGATATACTGTAGACATATAAGTTTCGCAGTATATCTCCAATTTTTCTTTTACCATCTGATGAATTTTGTTCATTACAAATTCTTCACTGTCACCGGCAGATTTGTCCGAATTTTTTGAGAAAAATGGCCTGACTCTGACTGCTGTAAAAAATCCTTTATGAAATTTACAACCATACTGTTCATTCAATTGTTCCAGACTCATATCTGCTTTTAGCGGATTAGTTGCTGAGTTTTGGAGCGTTTTCATAAGAAAATTCTCCCGTATATGTTCTCTGGATGCTTCAATGATAGATTCCATTTCGTTTCTGATTCTGGTACTCTTAATCAGAGATTCATGTGATTCTTTAATTTCAGTTAATGAGTTTTCCAGTTCTCTCTTTTTTAATGGTTTCAGCAGGTAGTCTTTTACCCCATACTTGATTGCCTGCTGTGCATATTCAAACTGACTGTAACCGCTGATTACTATGAAATTAATCTCCGGATTCACTTCTTTTGCCCTGCGTATCAGTTCAAGTCCATCATACACCGGCATACGTATATCTGTAATCACAATATCCGGTTTCTTTTCACAAATACTTTCATAAGCAGTTTTTCCATCATTTGCAAAACCAACAATATCCATTTCCAGGGCATCCCAATCTACAAGGTGCTGGATCAGCCGACATACCTTTATTTCATCATCTGCTATTAATACCTTCAATCCTTTTCCTCCCTGTTTGTTTACACGTACATTATTTTAACCCTTCCAAATTTCTATTATAAACTATCTGTTTTTTTTTGTATACCTACGAATTTTCTTTGTATTATTATTAAATTATCTGACATATCGTCTTTTTTCAGAATGAATATTTATTGCTTGCTTTTATAAAACTCCAAGAATATACTATGAACAGATAATGAATCTGTATTATTTTGCCACTCATTATCTTCTTATATTTTTCTGATAAACCATAAAGAATTTATAACTACACTCACAAATAATCTTATCAGAATCTTATGAAATTATTTTATAACAAAATAAAGAAAAGGATATCTACAATATGATTCAGGACATCGCACCACATACTTATCACAACGAATACAAACCTTCTGCCCCGGATAAAGACAGCTTTATCCTTGCATACGAAAAAGGCAGTATACTTCTTCCCCGCCAGGAACGGGATGCAGATATTACTTTCCCACGTTTCCGGGAGTTGGAGGAAAAGATCGCTGATCTTTACAACAATTTTATTTATCTGTTTTCCATAGATGATCAGCGTTTCTACCTGATCCCGGAGCTGGATACCTCTCTGCTTCCGGACTATGAATTTCAGGATGTACGGATTCTTCGGACCGCTCAGCCACAGCATCTTGCATTTGCAGGAATTACAGGGCATCAGCTCTTCCAGTGGTACAGCAAGCGCAGATACTGTGGCTGCTGTGGAAAACCAATGCTGCACAGCCAAAAAGAACGTATGATGGAATGCCCTTCCTGCGGCAATCAGGAGTACCCTGTCCTGTGTCCTGCAGTAATCGTAGGAATCACAAACGGAGATAAAATCATTCTTTCCAAATATGAGGGCCGCAGATTTAAGCGTTACGCCCTTATCGCAGGTTTTGCAGAAATCGGAGAAACCATTGAAGAAACTGTTCACAGAGAAGTAATGGAGGAAGTTGGCCTTAAGGTAAAGAATCTCCGCTATTACAAAAGCCAGCCATGGTCCTTCAGCGGTACCCTGCTTTTCGGATTCTTCTGTGATGTGAACGGCGATGATACCCTGACCGTTGACCATGAAGAGCTCTCCATGGCACAGTGGGTAGAACGTGACAAAATCCCGGATCAGGGCAATAATATCAGCCTGACCAAGGAAATGATGATGCTCTTCCGTGATGGAAAAGAACCCAGATAAACAATATTCTATATCAGAAAAAGCTCATAGAATATTTTTCCCTATTATGCTAAAAGGATACATACACGGTAATGTTACTGTGCATGTATCCTTTTCGTTTCTCTGTAAAATTGCTTCACTATATTCTCAAAAATATTTCTGATTACTCTTCACGCCGCACTCCCGCTGCCAAATCCACGGCTTCTGCGGCTTCCATTACATTCCTGCTCAAATTCTTTCAGTTTCCGTCTTGCTTCCGGTGTCAGATTTGTCGGAACTTCAATCTGTACAGTTGCATATTCATCACCGTGTACCGACGGATTATTCATTGCAACGATACCTTTGCCTCTCAGACGTATCTTCGTTCCGGACTGAGTACCTGGTTTAATGTTACAGAGAACATCACCGTAAATAGTGTGAACCTTCGCCTCACCGCCAAATACTGCTGTTGTAAATGGGATATTTACAGTTGTGTAAATATCTCTGCCTTCCCGTTTATATCCGGGTTTATCCTGAACATTTACTTTCAGAAGCAGATCACCGGCTTCACCTCCGCCGACTCCCGGATATCCTTTTCCTTTAAGTCTGATAGATTTACCGGATTCAATACCTGCCGGAATATTGACTTCGTAATTCTGGACGCCACCGTTGCTGCTCTGCAGGCGGATAACCTTCTTACCGCCAAAAGCAGCTTCATCAAAGCTGACAGTAACCTCCGCATGAAGATCCTCACCTTTACTGCTGTAAGAACCACTAAAGCCGCCAGTTCCATTGCTTCCGAATCCACCAAAACCACTTCCATGAAATCCACTGCCACCGAAACCGCTGCTTCCAAAACCACCGGATGATTTACTCTTCTTAAATCCACCACCAAAGATGTTCTTCAGGATATCATCCATATCTTCGCCATTCTCAAAATGATATTCATGATAACCATTGCCATCACTGTACGAGCCATGGAAACCGCCGCCAAAAGGATTGCCCTGTGCTCCGCCAAAGCCACTGCCAAAAGGACTTCCCTGTGCGTTTCCATAATTACCGGCACCTTCTTCAAAAGCAGCGTGGCCAAACTGATCATACAGTTTACGTTTCTTCTCATCACTCAGAACATCATAGGCTTCATTTACTTCCTTAAAATGCTCTGCTGCCGAAGCATTTCCCTCATTACTGTCCGGATGATATTTCTTTGCCAGTTTTCTGTATGCTTTCTTAATCGTTGCTGCATCTGCGTTTTTGTTCACGCCAAGAACTTCATAGTAGTCTCTTTTCAATATCATCACCTTCCCTCATAAACACATTCTAACGCAATCATTCCTGACTTCATATTTCTGCAATCCTCATTATGCAAACAACGGGAAGCCAAAAGATTTGACCTCCCGTTGCTGTAACTTAACATCTATTATCCTTCAATGGAGATGCTGTGCTTCTGTTCCACTGCTGGCTTTGCTTCTTTCTTCGGAACAAATAATGTCAGGATACCATGTTTGAATTCTGCTTTGATGTCGTCCTGATGTACTTCCTTGCCTACATAGAAGCTACGACTGCAGGCACCTGCATAACGTTCTCTGCGGATATAACGTCCTGTCTCTTTTTCCTTCTCATCTTTATCCAGACCTTTCTCTGCACTGATGGTCAGATAACCATTTTCAAGTGCTGCATGAACTTCATCTTTCTTAAATCCTGGAAGATCTACAATCAGTTCGTATCCGTTATTCATTTCCTTGATATCAGTTTTCATTACATGATTTGCTTTATGTCCATAAAGTTTCTTCTCTGCATCCTTCATTGCTCTGTCATCATAATAGAATGGGAAATCTCCAAAAAAGTCATCAAATAAATTTTCTCCAAAAATACTAGGCATTAACATAAGTCATATCTCCTTTTCTAATATATTTTATATATGTCAAATCTGTTCGCCAGATTTACTTTCCAAATCTATCTTTACAGGCTTTTTCAACCTTTTATCTTCAATCTTTTAGTGTAAGCTTTTATTTTTATATCTGTTTTTAATCTCTGGCTGACCCTTAACGGGTCAGTCAGAATATTTATTCATCAGCCTTCAATGGCAATTGTTTTCTTCTGTTCTACTGCTGGTTTTGCTTCTTTCTTTGGTACAAATAATGTGAGGATACCATGTTTGAATTCTGCTTTAATGTCTTCTTTCTCAACTTCTTTACCTACATAGAAGCTACGGCTGCAGGCACCTGCGTAACGTTCCTTACGGATATAACGTCCTGTCTCTTTCTCCTGCTCATCTTTGTCCAGACCTTTCTCTGCACTGATAGTCAGATAACCATTCTCCAGGTCAGCCTTTACTTCATCTTTGGTAAATCCCGGAAGATCTACGACCAGTTCATAGCCTTTATCAGTTTCCTTGATATCGGTTTTCATTATATGGCTGGCTCTGCGTCCGTAAAGTTTCTTCTCTGTATCTTTCATTGCTCTGTCATCATAATAAAATGGAAAATCTCCAAAAAAGTCATCAAATAAATTTTCTCCAAAAATACTAGGCATCAACATAAGTCATCTCTCCTTTTCTATACCGTTCATCTACATGTGATGGACTCTCAGTTATGCATCTTTACCTTGTTTCTTTGGAACTTAGGTTATCAGGAATCTCATAGAACTTATTTCTTTGTTCTCTTTTTGTTCCCCTTCCTTTGTTCTAGTTGTAATATAACACTTATTATTAGCACTGTCAATAGGTGAGTGCTAATTTTTTGTGAAGAATTTGTGAACCTAAAATGAAAAACTAACTTCCACCCTTAGCCTATATTGTTCTGCACTGTGAAATAGGGGTGGAAGTTAGTCTTGCAATCGTTTATCCTATAAGAAATACCAGGGCCCCCCTGGTCATATCCTCCAACTACCGGAAATGGAATATTTTTATTACATAGGAGGATTCATTTATGTCTACGAAAGCTACTGGAAACAAAAAACACCTTACCCTCGCTGATCGTGCTGCCATTGAACATGGAATCAGCTGTGGGGAAAATTTTACTCAGATTGCCCACAGGATCAACAAGGATTCTTCCACCATATCCAAGGAGATCCGACGGCATCTTTTCCGGGTTCCTCATTTTCAAAATGAAACCCAGCGGAAACGCTCGGAATGTGAGCATTATCAGAACTGTGAAAAACAGCATATCTGTGGGAATCAGACTTGTAATTCCTTATGCTGGAAATGCCGCCCCAAGCGCTGCTCCATGTATTGTCCGGACTTTACTCCCAGGCTCTGCGACAGGTTAAAAAAGCCCCCATATGTGTGTAATGACTGCCCTCAGATACGCAGCTGTTCTCATGATTTCTATTTTTACAGGGCCAATTATGCCAATGATATTTATAGTGAAACAAAATCCTCCTCACGGTCTGGGATTAACCAAACTCCTGAGTCCCTGGAACAGCTTGACCGCCTGGTATCTCCTCTTCTCCTGCAGGGACAGCCTTTGTCCCATATCTTTGCTTCTAACCAGGATTCTGTCTCATGTTCTATAAGGACCCTCTACAACTATATAGACCAGGGATATTTCACTGCAATCAACCTCGATCTTCCCCGTAAAGTCCGCTACAAAAAGCGCCGGAAGGCCCGCAGGGAGCCCGACAACACTGGGTATAGAAAAGGCCGGTCCTATCAGGATTTTGAGCGGTATCTGGAAAAGTTTCCAGATACAAATGTAGTGGAGTTAGATGTGGTGGAAGGTGCCGGGGGAAAATCAGAAAAAGTACTCTTGACCATGCTTTTCCGTAATTGCAGCCTTATGCTTATTTTTCTGATGGATGCCGACAGACAGGACAACGTGGAAGATGTGTTTCAGCGGATATACATCCATCTGGGGGCCGATCTGTATAGAAAACTTTTTCCTGTCATTCTTACAGACAATGGAGCTTCATTCAAAAAACCAGACATTTTTGAACGGCCTGAAGGTGAACTTCTGTCCCATGTCTTTTACTGCGACCCAATGGCTTCCTGGCAGAAGGGACGCCTGGAAAAGAATCACGAATTCATCCGTTATATCATCCCAAAAGGTATGACGTTCGCAGGTTTGAACCAGGAGCAGGTAACTCTCATCACCAATCATATCAATAGCGTAGCAAGAGCCAGTTTAAACGGCTGCACCCCGTTTGAACTGGCTCAGTTGCTGATAGACCGAAAACTGCTGGATCTCTGCCAACTGGAAAGGATTCCCGCCAACCAGGTAATCCTTAAGCCATCACTCTTGAAAAAGTAACTGCAGGATCCTTTTCCGGTATTGGTTTCATTCTCAGACCGGTGGAAGTTACTTTTGCAAAAGAACTTCCAGTGGTCCCAAAATCATGCCCGTTCTCCAGAAAAAAGCGCTGTTTTCTGCCTTTATTATATGTCAGGTTTTACGAATAATCCAGAACTATATGGAAGTTAGTCCTGCAAAAAGCCTTATTCTATCTGCAACAATACACGGTGGAAGTTACTTTTTCATTCAACCAGAATTTGTGAACGCTACGAGCCATGCAAAATAGCAAAAATAACGCCCTGCAAGTTTACTTGCAAGGGCGTCTATTTTTGCTATTTTATAGGGCGACAGCGAGGGAATTTATTCCCTCGCTGTGCATGGCGTAACATTCTCTTTCGCACTCAATTTTCTTGATTTGACCACATTTTTACGACAAATTCTTGGAAAAATATATTCGTCTGATTTTCTTACCACATTTTACGACAACGGCTTATGGTTTATACCACAGCAGGTCAGTTTCCGGCAGATTCATTTTAGACATCTCATTTTCCACGTGAGACTTCTCTGCAATATGATTGTAGACATTCATTGTAATCTGTGCATCTAAATGTTCTTCGCTCCGCTACGGTCGGTGCTAAACGGATGTCCACATTACTCTGTTTTGTTGTATACTATTCTGCTGTAATATTTTATTCTACGATCTTACAGTTATCGTTCTTATGTAATACAAGCTCATACTGTGAGATTTGTGTCATTTTCGACTTATTATCCAGATACTTCACAGACACACTGACCTTGCGGTTATCGCCATCTTTGGTAAAGACAGGGTTTACCAGTTCTGAAAATACATAGTCGCCAGAAACAGGAGCAAGCACTCCGTCTTTGACATAATAGGCAAGTTCCTTTTCCGCAGCTGTCGGATACAGCTTAAAGAATGTTTCCAAGAAAACGGTAGCGTCCTTGACTGTATCAGAGCTGACACGGACATCGGTTTCCTGTGCTTTCGGCTCATGCTTCGATTTCTGTACTGCTGGAGCAAGTGTCGGATTCTGGGTAATGGCCATTGCACCGTCCTTATCCACATGAACGGTCACGCTGGCTGTCATTGGCATTAAGACTGAACATACTCATTAGTTCTCCGAGCTTCATATAGATTCCGGCAAAACACATTATTCCCAGTCAGCTCAATCACCTTTGCATTTTCCAAAACCACTTCATCCAGTTTATCCTCAAATTCCTTATCTTCATCGTACCAGAAAATGATACGACGCTGATAAAACTCAGGCAGAAGTACAGCAAATCTGCGATTTAAATCTTGTATTATTTTGTCTGTATCCATGCTGCATTATCTTCCCTCTGTACTTTCAAATATATGGTACTTATCGCTACACCTGCATAAATTTCTTCTATAATCATGGTTCTCTTTCCTTCTTTATCCAAGATCTGGTTGTTGACAAAAAATAGCTTACCTCATATAATGAGTATAGGTTTATAGTGCATCCGTGATGGTGTCTGTTTACAGATGCTATGTTGCCTGTATTCCAGCTGTCCGGGGTCTCCGTGATGGTGTCTGCTTGCAGATGCTTGAATCACGGGGTCTTTTTTTGTCCATATTCCAGAAAATCATATATCCTAATCATTCTGTGAAGATTACTACGATTCGGACTATCTAAAGAACTTAAAATATTGTTGTTCTCTGTAAATATCGCTTGCAAAATACTTCGATACTGATTTACATCTATTTTTTCTTCTGGCATACACCCAAGCAAACGAATTGCCTTCATTAAATTATCTTTTTCTTGTGTCCATACTTCCCATGCTGTTCTTTCTCCAATTGCAGAACGATTACGTTTAATTGTTGATTCTGTGACAATTTCAGTATATGAATGTGGGGCTTTTTCTTCTGCCAATTCGCTTTTCATATTAGATTTTGAAATATAATACCACACCGGCAATTTCCAGGAATTTTGTTTTGCAAGCTCTGGATAAACAAATTCTAATAATTGCTCGCATGAATATAACGAATCGTGTAAAATAATGTTTCTATACCATTGTTCAGAATTTACTGCTCTTGCTAAACCATATACACCGGTCGTTGTTAAACCAATCGAAAGTGCAAGCATATTTTCATCAATACGACCATCTTCCAATGAAATCCAGATTATATTCAACAAAAATAAATCTTTTTTGTAAAGTTTCTATTTTATCCAATGGCAAACATTCCACAACATCGCTAAGAATCGCCTGAATATCTGAATCTGAAATAGAGTAACCTATGAAAATAATCGGATATTCCATAAAAATCGTCATCAATTTTGCGGCAAGATATTTTCCTTTGTCATAAAATTTCTGATAATCTGCTTTGTTAATGACAATGGATTCTGGATTTTGTACAGAACCATGAATTTTATAGATTTCCGCAATTCCTTGCAACTGTGAAAATACTAGTATAATCCGTTTTAATTAGTTTTCTGTTTTGGCAGACTTTTTAGGACTGCGTTTTATAGGCTTAGGTGCACGTTTACAACTCAGTTCTTCCGATGCCGCCTTGGCATTGACAACTTCATACACAATCTGGTCAATATCCTCTGTAGCTAGGTCGATACTATCGAGATTATAAGACCCATGGTATGGAATAGGAATCTGATTAATCTCATCAAAGTATTTATAAATCCGCTCCGACAGTTCTTCCTTGCTAGCAACACGTATACCTTGAAGCATTTGCTTTGTGAGTTTGCTGAAAAAACCTTCTACCAAGTTAAGCCAGAAACCATGAGTTGGTGTGAATACAAACTCAAACCTTCCTAAATGGTTATTTAAATATCGCTGTGTTTCCTGCGATGTATGTGCCGAATGGTTGTCAAGGATGAGACGTATTTTATCACCTTCAGGATATTTTGCATCCAACCGTGTTAGGAACTCCACAAAATCTGAACTTTTGTGGGTATCACTCACCAGTGGGATTGCCTCTCCTGTAAGAAGATCTATCGCCGCCAGTAACGATATAGTACCATAGCGGATATACTCATAATCCCGCATATAGCTGCTGCCTTTCTCTGTATTACTAATCGGCGGCAGATCTGGAGTTGTGGAGCCGATTGCTTGTATTCCCGGTTTCTCGTCATAGGATAACGTATGGACAGGGGTTCCCTCAAAAGGTAGCAGATTCCCGTCTTTATCAAACTGCAGTGAAACCTGCTTATAAATTACAAGGACATTGTGCATCTTTGAATCGAAATCAGGATCCCTTTTTTCGCAGTAATATGTGACTTTAAAAGGACGGATTTTGGCATTGGCAAGAATTTTCCTGAGAGAAAATTCTGAAACATGTTCTAACCTTGGATGCCCTTCCTTCACAGCAATAGACTGTATAAAACGAGTAAAGCTGGCGGGATACCAAAATTCAGCAGAAAAACCGTAATCCAGCGGCTTCTGGCAGGCTTTATTGACCACCCATGTGATGTCATCATCGGATATTTCCTGCTTGCGACCTTTTCCTTTGCAATCGTTTAAAGCATTATCAATACCGCCAGCAAAATATTTCTGGAGACATAAGCGGACGGTAGGCACGGTTATATCAAGCTTGTCGGCAATGGCTTCATTGGTATAAGAATCACTTTTTAATAACAAAATCTTTGCCCGGATATATTTTCTGGCTTCCGTTGTTGGACATCGAAGAAGACACTCTAAAGAGTTTTTTTCATCCGTTGTAAGCTTCAGCACTTTTACTGTATTTGGCATCGTATCATTCCCCTTTCATTATGGGAATAGTATACCATACTTCAAACATAAATACAATTAAAATGGATTATACTAGTTACAAATTGGGATCTTTTGATTTGCGATGGATTATACATTCCGTAATTAAGACTTCTTTATAGTTGACTATTGGAAATAAATATGCTAAAATAAGACAAATGTAAAACAGTTTTTAGTATTTTCTGCCTTGTTAATGATGAATTACAAAATGTAAATATGGTTAATATATAAACTCTTTGGAATTATTAACCGATGTCAGAAGAATTATCTAAAATTAAAGAAAGGAGGATCTGAAGGATGAAATATACTAAACCAACCGTAAAAACAGCAACAACTAATGGAGTTCAGCCAAGAGGTGGATGTTTTATCTATAGCTGTTCTCAGCCATACAAATGTTCAACCAGTAAAGGATTCAGTTGTACTTTCTTTAAGTAAATTGTGAAGACAAGGCGGAAAATATTTAAAAGGAGCTATTGCTGGAAACAGTAATAGCTTTTTTAATGAACGTAGAAGTTTTATCTATGAACGATTATTAGTTGTATTTAGTAATGTAATATAATATAATGGAAAACCACAATTAAAACAGAGATTTCGCTTTTAAGAAAAAAGATGCCAGTTTTATCAACTGTTTATGTGGAAAACCGTAAAGAACCATATGGAATAAAAAGTTACATTTTTTTATATATAAACAACCAAAAAGGACACCTTTTGCTGTATAATTATGTTACCCACAAAACACATACACATATGAAAGAAGGTGTTCTTAATGAAAAATTAGCATTAAAAAAACTGTTAACTTATATAACAAGTGTATATAAAATCCAGCAAAAAATCAAGTGCTTATCGGATAAAAGAAAAAGAAAATCAATTCCTCTGTTTAACATTGTTATGCCAGTGCTGCTTTTCCTGATGCTGCAGTATGAAAGTTTTCACACTGTTTTTTCCGCACCGGAAAGCATGTCCAAAAGACTAAGAAACTGCATCAATGGAAAAATCCCTAAAATTGACGCAGTCAGGGATCTTGTGTCCGGGATTGATCCGGAAGAGGTCCGAAAGATCCATGAAGAAACAATCGATACACTAAAAAAGAACCGTGTATTCTGGGAGGGGACCATTGGTGGACATGTGGTAGCCGGAATTGACGGAGTGGAATTGTTCAGCAGCACAAAAAATCCTGCCCGGACTGTCTTACCCGGAAAAACCGTACAGGTGAAACGGAATATTTCCATCGGAGTGTGGTCTGTATGACGGTCGGAAAAGCGCCGCATGTGATACCTGGCCAGGAAATGTTAAAGCCAAGAGACGGAGCGGAAAAGGATGAAGGGGAGCTGACCGGAGGAAAACGCCTGATCGAACGGCTCAGACAAAGACACGGTCACTTTGCGGATGTGATCGTGGCAGACGCATTGTACCTGAATGCGCCATTTATCAATACGATAAAAGAAAATGGACTGGAAACAGTCATCCGGTTAAAAGATGAGAAGCGTCCGATCTTTCAGGACGCCGAAGGATTTTTTGATCAAGGGGAAGGAAAAGCGAGATCATTTCAACGCGGCAAAAAGACGGTCGAGGTATGGGATCTTTCAGGGTTTGAGATTGAAAACTGTCCATACAGGCTGCGGGTAGTGAAATACCATGAAATGTGGCTGGTAACAACGCTGGAACAGACAGCCCCTGAGATCTTATGGGAGATGATGAACTGCAGGTGGGATATCGAAGAGAATGGGTTCCACCAGTTAAAGACGTACTACCACGCAAAGCACTGTTACTGTCATGCGGCAGTAGAAGTTATATTTAATCTGATGATCATAGGGTTCAACATGAGGGAGCTGTACCTGTATCGGCGGATTCAGAAGTTTGTAAGGAGCAGGATTACAAGAAAGAGCGTAAGCCGGATGTTCAGAGATGATCTGCTGACAGAGAAAGTAAAACAGATCCTGTATCAAAAAGGTGGATAAGATCTGTATAAAAGAGATCAAAAATAATATAAGAAAAAAAGACAGAGACGAAGCAGAGGGGAACTTTGTGCGCATTGGGGTCAAAAAGAGTAACAGCTGCGAGCAGAATGTCAGAGGAACATATTTTTTATAAAAATGCATGAACCAAAAAACTAAAAGCGAAATCTCTGCAATTAAAAGAAAATTATGGACAGTTTAATATTAGAATGATATACTATATTATATAAGACGTTTGTAAAAAATAAAAAGGCGGTAGTGAAAGTGAAAAGTATTAAATCAAAATTGTCGGATACCGAATTTGAAGTGATGAAAGTTGTTTGGGAAAATACCCCTCCTATAACTTCTGCTATTGTTATGGAGCAGCTAGGAAATGATAAACACTGGAAAATAGCAACAGTATTAACGTTGCTACAACGATTAGTAAATAAAGGTTTTTTACGTACTGAGAAATTTAGTAAAGAAAGATTATATTATCCAATTGTTGATAGAGATGAATATTTGACACTGGAAACAAAGAAATTTATAAAAGAATATCATAACAATTCATTAAAGAGTTTTATGGATCTATTATTTATGGCTGGAAGTATCAGTAGCAAAGAAATTGAAGAATTGGATGAATTAATTAAAAATAGAAAAGATTGGAGTGATTAGAATAAGTGTTTTGGGTAGAATACTTAATACAGTTAATTTATATATCAATTGTAACACTTCTTCTTTTAATAATATTGCCTATTTTGGAAAAAATTTTTCGAGCTCGTAGTTTACGTATTTTGTTGTGTTTTATGGCGGCACTCTATCTATTTCCTGTGGGATTTTTAACAAATGTTTTGACGATAATACCCAAAGAACAAGAAGGGAGTATTGTTAGAAATTTTTCTATCTTGAGCAGAACAATAATTGAAACGTTAGAAATAAAGGAAAATATTAATATTACTATAGTTGTGCAAGTAATCATTGGAATAGGAATTTTAATAAGACTGGTCAATGATTTAAAAAAACAGAAAAATTTAATGAGTTTAATTAGAAGATGGAATAAAAAAGAGATATCTCCTAATTTTTATAAAATATTCGCGCAAGTAATAGATGAATTTAACATGAGGGGAAAAGTAGAATTATTGGAGAACGAAGTGATCTTGTCTCCAATGGCAGTAGGTATACATAAAAAATATATTATAATGCCCTTTAGATTAAGAAATATGAGTGACGAAAAAATATATAACTATCTTTCCCATGAAGTAACCCATTTGAAATACAATGATAATGCTTTAAGTCTTATTTTAAGATTAATTGAAATAATAAACTGGTATAATCCAGTTGTGCATTATTTGATGAAAACAGAAAAAACTTATTGTGAATTGGCTTGTGATGAAAGGGTTCTTTGTGACAAAGAAGAGGACTTTAGATTTCAGTATGCTAGAACTATTGTTGATACATTAACTTGGCAGACAAGAATACAAGTTCCGGGGGGAAGTTCTTTTTTTAGCGGAAGTGATATTGCACGGAGAAGAGTAAAAGCAGCTACACATCATAGAAAGAAGAAACGCGGAATTATATTGGGAACATTGTTTTTGATTACTGTTGTGGGCGGCTTAACCATAACTTCGTCCAAGTTGTCTTTAACGAACTCGAATACCTATCTAAAATGTAAAAGTATAATACAAAATGGAAATATAGATTCTCCAAACTATTACAATAATATTTTTGGAAAAATCTTTGCTGAAATCAATAAGTCTACTTTTTTAAAATATAATGAATATGGATTGGAATATGATATGGATACAGGACGTCTACATTATCAAAATAAATTAGTAAGAAACTTTGAAGATATCCACTTTTTTACGAAGTCTGTAATTTATTTTGAGGATGGGGAGATAGATGTGCATATAGTTAGAAATCGTTGGGGAAATGTAGAAACGATTAAAGCAAATGAAATTTAGTGAATAGGAAAATAAAGGATAATCAAAGTCAAATGGGGCAGTTCGTAAGGACTGCCCTTTAAAGTAACCCAAATTAGGGAGGGATGTTCATGGGGCTGGCTTTGTGGGGACCAGTAGATCAGTCTGCAAGGAATCTTGAGAAAGTTAGTAAATGGTAATGTTAGGGTCGGGAGAAATCGACCACCTAGAGTCGCTTAGAATTAACCATTTTTAGTCGGATAGAAAAAGCCATTGTATTTTCCCCTTCGTGCTCTAAAATGATGTATGCCAATGCATCAGTAGAAATCACAATGGGAGAAAAACACAATGACTTAACTGAAATAATAGCACATGCCCTCAATGAAATGAAGAGGGAAATGGGAGAAAAATTCAATCCTGATAAAGTTAACCTTGCAGAGTTAGAACGTACGCAGGACAGGAATCTCACGGGCCAAACTGCGAAGAATAAAAAAATCCGGCTTTATTGACCTTCCACATGCACTCACCGGTCGTAAAGCCGAACACACTCTTCTGACAGGATTCACATGTATTATTGATGAATTACTCCGAAAAGGAATTACCAACTCTGCCCTCTGTTATGACAGATTAAAAGAGAATGGTTTCCAGGGTGGCTTAACCATCGTTAAAGACTATATTTCCAAACATAAGGAACTTGTCCCACAAAAGGCAGCTTGTGGTTTCTCAAGGCAGCCGTGGTCAGCGTTACCATACAGCACCAGGAGAATCATACCAGATGGACTGGGGGTTCGTATAAGTAGAAAACACCTCTGGTAACACTTATAAAGTTGCCTGTTTTGCCATGATCTGTCATTGCTGCGGACAACGATATATCGAGTTTTTTCCAAACGCCAAACAGGAGAACCTGTTTATTGGAATGATCCATGCATTTTTGTATATGGGAGTCCCTGAGTATGTTCTAACAGATAATATGTAATGTAAAACCAAACAGTTCCATGCAATCATTAGCTACATTGAACTCTTACTGACTTTATATTAACACTTGTCTGCTACCCTAAGGAATCCAAGAAAAAAGTAGATCATCCCGCTCCTCTTCAGAGAAGAAATCAAGACTTTCAGGTACAGTTTTCTCGGCAACGGATTCTATAGCCTTTCTTGTGATTTCAGGATTCGTAGTCAGATAAATCTGGGTAGTCGCCACAGATTCATGGCCTAGAAAATCTCTGACATTGTATATGTTTACGCCTCTGTTCACAAGGTGTGTAGCCTGACTATGGCGAAGTATGTGAGGATACGCAGAACTTTCAATAATTCCTGGTTCGTTTTTGTTAGCCATTTTGGAGTATTTTTGTATTATATAACGGATGCCCTGCCTTGTTAACCGCTCCCCGTTTTTATTACAAAACAATGGAGCATCTGGTGTAAGGCGGAAACGTTTGATATATTTTGATACGATCTTTTCTGTTTCTCTGAGTAAGGGAATAGAGCGATATTTGTTTCCCTTTCCATATTATAAGGATCCAGTTTGAAGCTGAGACTGACAGTAGCAGCCAGTCCGGAGATCTGTTTTCGAAAATCTGTGGCTCCGCAGGCAAGGAAGATCCTGGTGGTTCCTTCTGCAATACGCTTCATCATAACTTTTTCAGTGTCTGAAGAAGTTTTAGAAGTGTATCTGGCTGAAAGTTATCTGGAATATAAACTTTCATTCCCTGAAAATAGATCATCAGCCGGTTATCATGGGAAGAGGAACGATTCTGAGAATAAGAGATATTGGAAGAATGCGGAACCTCTCCAAACGTTGTGATTGTTTCCTGATTTTGTCCTGCCATAAGTGTGCCTCCTTAAATATACGGTTTGTCACAGTATATCAGGAATGGAAGAGGCAGTCACTACGCCATGTTTTGAGGCACTTACGTATTGACAGAAGGTAAATCGAATGATAAAATAAGACAAATGTAAAATAAGACAAACGTAAAACATGAAGGGAGAAATATATGGAGAAAAACTATATAATCAGCAAGTGCGATGATTCAGAATTCTGCTTCCAACCACAAGGTAATTCTTTGATTGTGTTATTGGATAATGATGAAAAAGTATGTGTTTTAAACGAAACTTCAAGGTTTTTGTATGAAAATTGTTCTGGGAAAACAGTAGAGAATTTATGTAAAGAATTATTTGAAATAATATTGGACATGGAAGCAAGGGCAGGATTAAGATTTTGGCAGATCGGTTCGGTCAGATCAACAAGATGATCGAACATAGATTGTAAGTCCGATAAAAAATCCTGTTTGAAACGTGTAAATTTGGAACCATCCGGAACAACATCAAAACCGCAGAAATCACGCAGTTCCTGGGAATATTTCAGAAATATGATCAGGAGTGTGTCCGTCGGGATTGAGAAAATACGCTGGATAAGAAGTGCCTTAAGCATTGGATAAAGCTGATGTTTGCGAGGTCTTCCGGTACTGGCGTAAAAATGAGAAATAAAAGAAATAGGAACAATTTCATCAAGGTTAATGGCTTCATCAAGAAGCGAAAGGAACTGATATTTGTCGTTGTCAAATTTATGCTGACAGTCTTCAAAAATTTCTGCCAAAGTGAGCTGTTTATATGTTATCATGTAGGTATATCTCCTTTAGGTGGATTGGTTAATTAGTTTCTGGGCAATTCTATTTTACCATAAACCTTGAGGAGATATTTTATTTTAACAACAAAAAAATGCCGTATTTATGCGGCTATAGGTGTTTCGCAAACGCCTATATAAATAAAAATATTGAAAGGAGATAAGCATGAGAGAAATAGTTTTTGCAGCAAAAGATGTCACAAAAAGATACAAGAATACAGTTGCGTTGAAACATGTTTCAATGGAAGTCAAAAAAGGAGATATTTATGGTTTCATCGGCGAAAATGGAGCAGGAAAAACAACGATGATTAGAATCTTAACGGGATTAGCCTTTCCTTCTAGTGGTGAAATTTCTTTATTTGGAAAGGTAGGAAACGATCTTAGTAAAGAGCGAAAAAAAATAGGAAGTATTATTGAAAGCCCGGCATTGTATCTGGAAATGACAGCAAAAGAAAATTTAGAAGTGCAGATGTTGCAAAAAGGAGTTGGCAGTAAAAAGGATATTGCAAGTTTGTTAAGAACGGTTGGTTTAGAAGAGGCGGGAAGAAAAAAAGCTAAAAATTTTTCTTTAGGTATGCGGCAAAGGCTGGCGCTTGCAATAGCATTAATTAATAATCCGGATTTTTTGGTGCTCGATGAACCTACAAACGGTTTAGATCCCACAGGTATTATGGAAATAAGAAATTTATTGTTAAGGCTTAATCAGGAAAAAGGGACCACTATATTAATTTCAACACATATTTTATCAGAATTGCATTTATTGGCAACATCTTATGGAATTCTTAGCAAAGGAACTTTAGTAAAGCAGATGACAGCCAAGGAATTGGATGAGGCATGTGAAAAATATCTTGAAATAGAGGTGGATGATTCAGCAAAAGCATTAGATATTTTAGAGAAAAATTTTGCTTCTATTTGTACGGAGACTGTTGGAATTGGAAAGCTAATTATCCGTAATTATGATCAAGAAACAGCACGTCTTTTACTGATATTGAGTAAAAATGGAGTTCAAGTAAAGAATATGCAGAATGTTACAGAAACGTTGGAAGAATATTATTCAAAATTAATTTAGGAGGTGTATAGAATTGTCAAGACAATTAAAGGCTGAATTTTATAAAATGTTCCATTCCATGAACATAGTAATTTCTTTTTTGGTAATAGTAGCGATTGTTGGATTATCATTTGCTTTTGGTGACATGTCCTTTTTTGCCGGTGGTGATGGTATGGTAACTTATATAGGATTTCAAGCAAAGGGTTATATGAACCAGAGTAGTCCGGAGTTTAATGAAATTCTACGCTCGACATTTGCGTATACTTGTTTTTTTTGGATTATTGTTTTGTTTATTACAGCGCTATTTTTTACTAAAGAGTATAGCACTGGAACAATAAAATTAGCAGTAGCCACAGGGATAAATAAATGGAGTATTTATATCAGTAAAGTTGCTACTATTCTATGTGTTACATTTGGCCTGTACTTTATATATATTACAATATTTGGTCTGATTGAAATTTTACAAACAGGAATCGATATACGAAGCTATTATGTAAGTGACGTGATAAGAATATTTATTTTAAACTATCTGGTTCTGGCCGCATTTATATGTTTCATAGTTTTTATATGTGTTCTTACTAGAAATGTGGGAATTGTAGTAGGCTTAAGCTGTTTGTATATCTTTGCAGGAATTTCTATATATATAATGGTATGGGATCGCATGGAAACATTAGTGAAAGTAGTAAGAATGTTTATATACTGTAATCCGATGTATTATTGGATGAACTACTGTTGTAACAGAGCTGTTTCTTATATAGAATTGTTAGGATATTTAATAGTAAGCGTTGCAATTTTAATTTTTGGGGGGTATCTATTGGAAAAAAGGGAGATTAAGTAAAAAATTCGGATATAGCAACAGGATAAAAGTTGCTATATCCGAATTTTTTTTCTAATTGTTTATATGGTATTTGAATTTAAGTAAGAACTTTTGCTTCGTAAGCGATGAATAATCACCCGGTCACGACTTCCAGGGAACCTTAAATATTCAGGTTCCCACGTTCTTCAGGTCTTACTTGATTATTCCGGGGCTCTTTGAGCCACCTGTCCGGACTTTGAGAGCCACCATTCCGGAGAATAGGAGCCATATATTCCGGTAATTCAGAGCCACCTTATTGGGCCCTATTACATATATTTCCTTTATACTGTAAATACACACCTTTGGTGTGAATACAGATAAAGGAGGTCGTAAGTTATGACCTGAAAACAGTAGACGGATTGAATGACAAGGGATTTCGTGTGCTTGCCATTGCACAGAAGAGTAATCCTTCTCCTGTTGGAGCTTTCGGTGTGAAAGATGAGTGTGATATGGTGCTGATCGGTTATCTTGGATTCCTTGATCCGCCCAAGGAATCCACAGCAGATGCGATCAAAGCACTGAAAGCTAACGGTGTGATTACAAAAATCCTTACTGGTGATAATGATAAAGTAACCCGTACTATCTGCAGACAGGTAGGTCTTGAGGTACGAAACATGCTTCTTGGATCTGATCTGGATCATATGTCAGATGCACAGCTTGCGAAAGCAGCGGAGACTACGGATGTTTTTGCAAAGCTGACTCCGGATCAGAAAGCACGTGTGGTTTCTGTTCTCAGAGAAAATGGACATACTGTGGGATTTATGGGAGATGGAATCAATGATGCCGCTGCAATGAAAGCAGCTGATATTGGAATATCAGTAGATACGGCAGTTGATGTAGCAAAAGAATCTGCAGATATCATTCTGTTGGAAAAGGATCTGATGGTTCTGGAACAGGGAATCATAGAAGGACGAAAAACTTATGCAAATATGATCAAGTATATTAAGATGACAGCTTCTTCTAACTTTGGGAATATGTTCTCTGTATTAGCTGCCTCGGCACTTTTACCATTCCTTCCGATGATGAGTGTGCATCTGATCTTTTTGAACCTGATCTATGATCTGTCCTGTACTGCAATCCCCTGGGATAATGTGGATGAGGAGTTTATTGCAGTACCAAGGAAATGGGATGCTTCCAGTGTGGGAAGCTTTATGATCTGGATCGGACCTACAAGCTCAATTTTTGATTTTACCACATATATTTTCATGTATTTTGTATTCTGCCCGATATTTGTATCAAAGGGAGTCCTGTTTAATGATCTGGTTACTCATTACAGCGGTGCAGAGCTTGCGGCAATGCAGGCACAGTATATCGGAACGTTCCAGGCAGGATGGTTTGTGGAGTCTATGTGGAGCCAGACTCTGGTCATTCACATGATCCGTACACCGAAGCTTCCGTTTATCCAGAGTCGTGCGTCAGCGCCTGTAACACTGCTCACTATGACAGGTATTGCTGTGCTGACAGTGATTCCGTTTACTGCTTTGGGAACAGAACTTGGTCTTGTAGCTTTACCTGCATCCTACTTTGCATATCTGATCCCCTGTATCCTGCTGTACATGATGCTGGCAACAAGTCTGAAAAAAGCATATGTACGCCATTGCGGCGAACTGCTCTAGGAGGTGAAAAGAATGAACTGGAAAATACTTTGGATGAAGCTTTTTGGAACATGTGAATGGCTGGGGATTAACATGGGATTCTGGGTGTCCATGGCAGCAGTTCTGCTGATCGTGATCATAATGAATATTGTATTTTGGGCGATCAGGCCACAAAGGAAAAAATAATCTGTGAGTGTTCTTGCTACAGTTCAGATTCTCTGTTTATGGAAGAAATCAGCTCTGCCAGTTGTTTCCTTTTGGTGCGTGTATCACCGTTGATCATCAACTTGGAATAAATCTGGTTGACATATTGTTTCACAGTGCCTTCAGAGAGAAATAACCTCTCTGCGATTTCGCGGTTGCTCAGACGGTCGGTGATCAAAGCTGCGATTTCTGCTTCTCTGCTGTTCAGCATATTTAGGATCTCAGGCCTGTAATTACGGCTGGACAGGCGGAGGCAGTGTTGTTCATAAACAGAACCAAGGGAAAGGATCCGGTCTGTGAAAGGCTCTGGTGTTATGGAATTAATACTGCCCAGCACGTCCTTGATATAGGTATAATTTTCTACAAACGGAATCAGAAAGCCATCCGGCATGGCGTGTCCTAAGGCTTTCTGCAGCAGCTGTCGTGCATCATGATGTTTGCCCAGCATTGCGTAAGCTGCAGCGGTCTGGATCTGAACGTGGAGAGACACAAGTTCATAGTGCATTTTCTCACAGACAGGCAGAAGCGTTTCGCTTCTGCCTATAACTTTTGCGTACATTTTCTGTGAAAGAAAGACCTGATTCTCGATCATTTCCATCATAGGTCTGCAGGGAGAAAGAAAGCTGACAGTGGATAACATATGGTCTTTAAATAATGCAGGAATCTTTTCCGGCATTCTAATTAATGCATAGTAGTAAGCATAAGTACTGTCAAAAATATTCAGCCACATCATATTGTGGAGAGACAGAAACTCCTTACGCTTTACTTCAGGGTTCTTCACAAAGGTGACGCCCTCCTGAAAAAGGGAAAGCCTTGCAGCAAGGAAATCACAGCAGAGCGAAATATTGTGCTGTCCGTTTGATGCAATGGTGGAATAAGTCTGCTCCAGCAGAATCTGTGCATCTGAAAAATTCCCCTGCATAAATGCTGCCTCTGCATTCATGAGCAATTCCGCACCCTGTCCATGTCCCTGGGTAATCCTGTAATAGTGGGGCATACATTCATTCATAGCTGTCAGTTCTGCATCCAGGGTTCCGGATCTGCGGTGAAACATCATCAGAACAGAAGGAGAACCGAAGGTCCAGCTTCCTGTATTGCGGATACTGATGGCAGGTCTGGTCATTTTGGAACTGGCCTGACGGTGCAGAACGCTCATGCCGGTGATATCGTTATACATCAGAAAACTCATAATAAGATCACATTCTCCGGAGAGATTCTTTCTCTCATCTTCGGACAAAGTGTTATCTTCAGCTATGGTATCTGTCAGAAGCTGCTTCAGTTCCAGCATTTTGGGAATTTGATGCCAGGTAAACATACGGCGCATTAATACGAGAAGGGCCAGAGGTCTGTTCTTCAGGATTTCTGTTGGACAGGCATCAAGAAATGCGAGAACCTTTTCCGGCGAAAGAGAAGCCAGGAGGATTCCTGCATCCTTTTGGATAACAGCAAGTGCTGCATCATAGTTAAGAGCCTTGTTATAGGTAGCAAGTGCCTGCAGGAACTGTCCCCGGGATTCATACCATTGTCCGTAACGATTCCGGAAATCTGTCTGTTTTTCATGGGAAAGCATGGCAAAGGCACGCTGTGTACATTCCTTCATCATATGGTGAAAACGGAAGCTGACTCCATCAGGCAAAGGAGTGATAAAAGCATTCTGTCTGGTCATAAGGGAAAGAATCTGTCCGGCTTCCGGATTTCCTGTAATAAAAAGAGCCATCTCGACGGTAAATTCATCTGCAAGTCCCATAACAGTGAGAAATTCCTGCTGCTTATGTGAAAGCGGTGCAATCATAGCAGAGGAAAACATATCATAGATATTAGAAGTATGGTCAGGGAAGTGTCCGCTTTCAAAAAAGGTACAGAGATTCAGATAGACTGCAGAAAACCATCCCTCACTGGAATAGAGAAGCGTGTTCAGCTGATCTTCGTTCAGGCTGGCACCGCAGCGATGGGTATAGACAGAAAGCTCCCGGCGATTCAGACACAGATCCCTGGTATGGATCTGATATAACTTTTTGCCAAGACGGAGAATCTCTTTTCCGGACAGAAAAGCATTTCTGCCGGATACGATCAGGTGGATATTTTCAGGCAGTCTGTTGGCAAGCATACAAAAAAAATCTGCAACATGAGGTTCACCCAGCAGATGAAAATCATCAATAAAAATGTAGTAAGAGGTCTGACTGCTCAGGGAATAACAAAGCTCATCAGCAAGCATCCCGGCACTGGCAGCATCTGAAGGGCAGCTATAATTATCCAGAAAATCAAGCCCTGCGAAGGCAAATGCCTTCTGAACGCTCTGCCAGAAAACAGACAGATTATCAGAATAAATACTGATCCGGATCACACAGGAATTTCCGTTTTTGCTCTGTTTGTCCAGATACCAGTTGATAGCAGTTGTTTTTCCATATCCCATGGGAGCGGTCACAGCAGTGAATGCAGATTGTGAAATCGGCTTCAGATTCTCCTGCAGACGCTCAGAGATGTAAATTGTATTCAGATTATATTTCTTTTTAGACATCTGTAAAACCTCTCATTTGATACGATATGTTTTATTTTAGCATACAAAGTATCAAAATGAAACTTTTTCCCAGGCGGTTTTTCAGGCAATATCTGCCACTGCTTTTGCTATACGGGGACACTTTTTGGTTCCAGGTTCCTTCTGAAACGCTTCTCTATCAGATAATTCGTATGAAACCTTCAAAAGTCTATGATTATGTAATTACATTTTACTTGAAAAATCAAATAACATATGAGAAATTATAAATGTGACGTAAAAAAAGTCGCATTTATAAAAAGGTGATTAGTATGAGAGAATTTTTGGAAAAAACATTACGGCAAAATGTAATAATGACAGAGAATAAAGAGGTATATAAAAAGCTTCCATTAGCATATCGTGGAAGATATGACATTTTTACAGTAATGGTGTATTATGGACGGCTATTCATCCCAAAGATGATATCGGACTTGTTGTTTTGCGTAGAGACAGAGCTGGCGTGGAAAAAATAACAGGATTAAACTGTGCAGTTTTTCTTGATCGAACAACATTTTATATAAAAGAAAAGATGATAGAAGAAGGAATTCCTTTTGTAATAGATAGGAAGCAGGTATTTCTCCCGTTTATTGGATATTTGCTGAGTAAAGGAAATGAAAGAGAGCTGGCACCAGTTCATTTGATTTCATTTTTGACGCAAAAAATGCTTCTAATGGCCATTTATGAACGATGGAATGAAGTAAAAGTATCTGATGCGGCGAAACGATTGGAAGTGTCAACAAAATCTGCAAGCCGGTGTTTTGATGAACTGGAATATTTAAATATTGATGTGTTGGGTATGAAAGGTAAATCAAGAGTCATCGATATTCCGGATGAACGAGAACAATTATGGCAGCAGATTAAAAATGTATTAAGAAATCCGGTAATTCGAAGATTTATTTTGAGAGAAGATATAAAATTTGAAAAGAAAGCAGGTCTTTCTGCTTTATGTGAGTATTCTCTTTTGTCCGATAATGTTTATCCTATTTATGCCGTGACGAAGAAAGAACTAAAAGATAGTGGAGTGAAAGCGGAAAAACAAGTGAGTGAATTGGAAGAAATTGGCTGTGTTGTCTTGGAACTGGGATATTTTATTGATTTTCTGGGAAAAGGATTTCAAGATCCTTTAAGCGTAGTACTGTCACTGACAGGAGATGAACAAGAAGAGGAACGAGTTGATATTTCTATTAATGAGATGTTGGAGGAATATGTATGGTCAAAGGATTAGATACATTTTGGAAGTACTTTGCAGATTATGAAGAACAGTATGTTTTAATAGGTGGCGCAGCCTGCGATATTCTTTTTGAGAGCAATGAAGTGAATTTCAGGGCTACAAGAGATCTGGATATGGTTTTGATTGTTGAAGCATTAACTCCGGAGTTTGGAGAGATGTTTTGGAAGTTTATCGTTGATGGGAAGTATAGAAACAAAGCAACAAATGGTAATACTCCTCAATTCTATAGGTTTGATAAACCAGAAGACGATAAATTTCCGAAAATGATCGAATTGTTTTGTAGAAGCGATTTTGAACTTAAAAGCGCGGAAGGAATTACACCGATACATATTGATGATGAAGTATCCAGTTTATCAGCAATTCTTTTGAATGATGATTACTATAAGGCACTTCTTAATGGAAAAGTTATAAGAAATGGACTTTCTGTTCTAAAACCAGAATATATAATACTTTTCAAGGCAAAAGCGTATCTTGATTTGAAAAGTCGAAAAGATTTAGGTGAAAAAGTGGATTCCAGTGACATAAAGAAGCATAAAAAAGATATTTTGCGTATTGCATCGGAACTTATGCTTGAAAAAGTAGAAGGATTGCCGATTGCAGTAGGTAATGATATACATAGTTTTATTGACTTGCTGGAGCAGGAACCATTTGATCAAAATTCATTGAAAAGATATGGACTGAAAAATGAGGATATTATGGAATTGTTAAAGAAAGTATTCGGATAAAAGTGCTCTTTATCTGTCACGGCAGGACTATGGAATATCAGACAGAATGAACTGGAATGGGGATAATCGTTAAAAGGTATTAAAGGAAGAATAGAGATATTATTATGGCGTGTGAGGAGCGAGACTTGCACGCCTTTTTGGTATAAAAGTACGTGCTTTTTTACGTGAAAGAGTGATATACAGGATCAACTTAGATAATCAATATGAATATCAGGATTAAAATCCCGGATAAAATGATTAATAATCAGCCTTATACCATCCGGGAGTACAAGATTTTCAGACTGCATAAGGACAGTGCAACGAATCAGGCAACTGTTGATATATTAGATCCTGTCTTTAACAGCAGTACTAACGAACTTATCTTTAAGTCAGATAAATTCTCCATTTATGTACTGACTTACAAAGACACCTACTATTCCCCAAGCTACCCGGTAACAGGCATTAAGGTATCTCCGGATACTCTTACCTTAACAAAGAAAGGTGAAACTGCCCAACTTACCGCAGAGGTGACACCGTCTTATGCAGACAATAAGTGTGTAACCTGGCAATCCAGTGATGAGAAAGTAGCAACTGTAGATGAAAACGGCAAGGTAACAGCAGTTGGAAATGGAACTGCAGAGATCACAGTTACAACAGAGGATGGAAAAATTACAGCTTCCATTATGATCACAGTGAAAGTCCCGGATAAACCCACGATCAATAAGACCACAGGCTTCAGAAGGTTAAGAGCCCGTTCTGTAAAACAGACAAAAACTTCTGTGACATTGCAGTGGAACATCATTAAGGATGCAGATGGATATTTCGTATACGGCAACCGTTGTAATACAGGTACAAAGTCTTACAAGTACAGGAAGCTTGCCACCATCACCGGTGGAGATATCAGCACATGGACCCAGAAGGACTTGAAAAAAGGTACTTACTACAAATATGTGGTAAAAGCCTACAGACTGGTAAATGGCAAAAAGGTAGTGACAGACACATCCATATCTGTACATGTAGTCACCGGAGGCGGTAAATACGGAAATGCAAAAGCTGTTTCTGTAACCCAGATTGGAAACAAAAAGAATGTTTCAAAGATCACCCTGAAAATGGGAAAAACCGCACAGATAAAAGCAAAAGAAGTAAAGAAAGATAAGAAGATCGAACGCCACAGAAAACTCTGCTACGAAAGCAGCAATACAAAAGTAGCCACCGTTACCCCGGATGGCCTTATCAGAGCAACAGGCAAAGGAACCTGCACAATATGGGTATATGCACAGAATGGTGTATACAAAGCTCTGAAAATCACTGTAAAATAATCCTGATGGAGTTTTAACTGTGAAATGAAAAAAATACCGGATTGAGCCAAACAGGCCTGATCCGGTATTTCTTATGTGTCGAGAATTTATAAGTGTTATAGAAAAAACAGGAAAAAGGTGGTAATATAAAAAAATACAGAGAGAAAGGACATGGCAGAGGGGATATATGACGGAAAATACAGTATTACCACTGATAAATACAGCATTTGAGCCAGGAAATGCAAGAAAAGCAGCAGAGAATTTTGCAGACAGGGATTTCCGGGAGATCGCTATTGCAGAATTTTATTATTTCACAGGGCAGGCGCAGAAATGCAGTGATCTGGTGGAGATTTATATTATGAGTTCCCGGCTGGAACTGAAGCTGTCTGCATGTATGCTCTATGTGTACTCTAATCTTACACTGGGAAATGCGAAGGCATCCGGACGTGGTCTTGAGATCATCCGGGAATGTCTGAGAAAAGAGATGGAAGCTCCCACTTCTGAGAGAAATACAGCATACTGTGTATTTGCAGGATATATGGAAACGGTTCTTTTACATCTCTCTACAGAGAAACTGCCTGACTATGAAGAAATATATGAGCAGTCTGCCTCAGGGACTGAGAATTTTTGCTGCCTATGTGATATCCCATAACCTTTATCTGAAAGGTGAATACAGCAGAGCACTGGGAATCTGTGATGCGGCACTGTTTTCCTGTAAAGAAATTTATCCTGTTGGGATGATATATCTTTACTGTGTGACTGCTATGTGTGAAATCAGTCTGAAGAATCAGGCAGAAGCAGAAAAAGCCATACTCACTGCATGGAAACTGGCAGAGAAGGATGAGCTTATCGAGCCGTTTATCGAACTCCACGGACTCCTCCAGGGACTTCTGGAGTCCTGCATCCGCAAAGAAAATCCGGAGATGTACAGAAAAATATCGGATGCAGTTATTACCTTCAGCCGTGGATGGATGGCGGTTCACAATCCTGCATCAGACAACCTTGTGACAGACGCTCTGACTACCATGGAATTTTCCATTGCCATGCTGGCCTGCCGGGACTGGAGCAACCGGGAGATCGCAGAACACATGGGGTTATCCCTAAACACAGTGAAGCATTATCTTACAGATATCTTTAACAAGATTCATGTAAAAAAGAGAGATGAATTAAAGAATTTCGTATTAAAATGATCGGGAAATCCACGAAGATACGATATTTGCCCTGCGTAACCATCCGCTGATGCCGCAGGATATTAAAATCTATGGATTTATCATGGACTCAATAACAGGAGAACTCAGGGAAAATTTTGTTTGACTTAAAAAACAGAAAATATAATGTATTGTGATGGAAGCATTTCAGATAATGATAGTTACTTTGCGCATTTTGTGTTATAATTGAGATTAACAGGAAATGATAAATA